>JAEEGL010875260.1_pt1 | contig 26706 bp, 24 predicted proteins | sample 9134231 | NCBI WGS metagenome assembly JAEEGL01 (sample SAMN16246548, study PRJNA631951) | gut metagenome | biome: gut microbiome; feature: rumen; material: fiber-attached | host: Bos | place: Iran: Karaj | collected 2018-10 | reverse complement strand
GAGGAGGGAGGGGCTCGTAGCTTCTACAGTGGAAGCGAGCTCGCCCATCGCCATTCCCGCGCCCGGCTTGATGATGCTGCCGAGAGCCAGACCGATGAGAGCGGATACGAACGTGAAGATGACGATCCACTTTACGGTGGCGGCGCCCATCTTTCCGGAGTTGCCTCCGGTGTTCTCCGCGAAGGACATCGCGATAGCCGACATTACCATCGGGTAAATGGCCATCATTACGAGGTTGATGAAGATGTCGCCGATGAACTTGACGTTCTTCATCGGGGGGCCGATCAGAAGACCCAGAGCCATACCGAGCACGGCGCCGATAAGGATCAGGACTGTCAATGACGGCAGCTTAGACTTTTTTTCCATAAAAAGACCTCCATGAAAAAAGATATAACTGCGGCCGCCGTTTCCCTGCTGCGGCGGAGGACGGCGGCAAAATACCTATATTTGAATTTTAAAGGTACCGTATTAAAGAGCCTTGAGCAGATCGAACATGACGCTCACGGCCTGTCCGAAGTTCTCGTACGGGGTGAACTCCTCGGGGCAGTGGCTCCTGGCGTTCACGCTCGGAACGAAGAGCATGACTGTGTCGATCGTCTGACCGATGGCGAGGGCGTCGTGGCCGGCGCCGCTGGGCAGCCTGAGGTAGCTGTAGCCGTGGGCCTTGCAGCTGTCCTCGAGGATGTCGAGCATGTGAGCGCTCATCTTGCAGGGCGTCACGAAGAGCTTCTGCTCCATCGTGTAGCTTCCGCCCATGCGGGCAGTCTCCTCTTCGAGGGACTTCTTGATGTTCGCGGTTATGTCGTTGATTATCTCCTGCTCGGTGCATCTGATGTCGACCGAGAACTCGACGGACTGGGCGATGACGTTCATTCCGCCGGGGGTAGCCTTGATGTAGCCGGTCGTCGCTACGGCTCCGTGTCCCTGCTCCCTTGCGAAGCCGGGGATCTTGGCCACTACGTTCGCCGCCATATCCATGGCGTCGATGCGCATATCCATCGGGGTGGTCCCCGCGTGGTCGGCGCGGCCGTTGACGGTGATCATGTAGCGCTGGATGCCTACGATGCAGTCGACGAGTCCGAGCTGGATCTTCTTCGCGTCGAGCACCGGGCCCTGTTCTATGTGGAGCTCGAGGTAGTGACCGATCGAGCCCTCGGGCCACTTGCAGCTTCCGATATTGGAGGGCTTGAGGTTGTAGGAGCGCATCGCTTCCGCGATCGTGATGCCGTCCCTGTCCTTGAACGTCATCGTCTCGTGCTCCGTCATCTCGCCGAGCATGCACTTGGAACCGAAGTAGCCGTTGCCGAAGCGGCAGCCTTCCTCGTCCATGAAGCCCGCGGCCACGAAGTCCGCTTCGAGCTCGAGGCCTTCCTCTTTTATGAGCCTTCCGACCTCTACGGCCGTGACGACTCCCGCGATGCCGTCGTAATCGCCGCCGTTATAAACGGAGTCGATGTGCGAGCCCATCATTACGCAGGGCTTTGAGGAATCCTTGCCCCTGATTCGTCCGAATACGTTGCCGGCGCAGTCTTCCCAGACTTCCATCCCGGCGTCGGTCATCGCCGCGATCATGTAGTCGGCGGCTTTTCTGAATTCGGGGGAGAAGGGCATGCGGGTGCATCCGCAGCCTTTTGTGGAGGTGAACTGCTTGAGAGCTTCAAGATCCTTTTCGATGCGAGCAGTGCTCTTTGCGATATCCATGTGGTCCCTTTCTTTAAATAAAACTCTATAAAGATTCCGCTATGTGCGCGCTGCACATATAAGCGGGAGAACGAACTATCGCTGATTGGCTAACCGGTTAACCAGTTGCCTTAAGTCTATGACCGTATCCGCGAGTTGTCAATGGGAAAAACGAAGATTTTGAATTATTTTGCGTACCTTATCCTGGAATACTTGAGATGCTTTTTCATAGCCTCCGCGGCGCCCTTGGAGTCGCCTGCCTGCAGAGCCTCCGCGATAGCCATGTGCTCGTGGTGTATCGCGGTCATCTTGTGCACGTTCGACATGCCGTTGAGGGTGTTGGCCAGAGCCAGTATCTTTTTGCTCGTGACGAGAAGGCTGCAGAGCAGCTTGTTCCCCGAGCATTTGGCGATAAAATAGTGGAACCTGTTGTCATATTCCACAAAGCTGGAAAAATCGTAGCGCGAAAAGCTGTCCTTTTCCTGCGCTATGACTTCGGCGATCTTCGGGAAATCGGGATGGTCCCTGTTCCTGCAGACGTCCTTTACGGCCTTGACCTCGAGTATCTCGCGCAGCTCGAATATCTCGTCGTTTATGCTGTCGTCGAGAAGGAACGTCCATGAGAACGGGAACGTGAAGATGTCGTCCATCTCCGAGGCGATATAAGACCCGCTGCCCGGCTTTATGTGTATGACGCCGAGCGCGTCGAGGACCTTGAGCGCGTCGCGGACGGACGCTCTGGGAAGATCGAGTATCTCGGACAGTGTCCTGTCGGACGGGAGCTTGCTTCCGGCCTTGAAGGTGCCCTTGATGATGTTGTTCGCGAGATAATCCGAGAGGATGCGCAGGTTCGCGTTTATCGTGCTGTCCCTGTCGGAGACCGCGAAGCTCGAGAACCTTTCGGGTTTTTTCGATACGTCTTCCGTAAAGTAATCGATGTTCTTCGCGAACGAATCCGGATCCATGTCGAACATCGACGGATCCATTGAGAGCGTGTGTTCGAGGTGCGCCAGCACCTTCTCCGCTCCGAGTTCGCCGGCTTCGATCCTTTTGAGCTCTTCGGGCGAAACGACGCGTTCGCCTTCGCCGTCCGTGAGCCAGCTGTCAGCGAATTCGGCGGCCGTCATCTTGAAATGGCGGCGCAGCGTCATGATGTTGATCCCCTCGCGATATCCGATCTCCTGTTTAGACATACCGGCAGCTCCTTCCGTGCGGTCCCGTGCGATCTCTGTCGCGTAATATTTTATATGAACAGTGCACGGCTTTTCAACCGTTTAGTTTGCCCCGCGGTTGTTTGCGCTGACAAGCCGCGCCAAATGGCGTATAATATATAGATAAACGAGCCGCGCGGAGCCTTATTTCTTTCCGGGCCGCGCGGACCCGAAAGATATACGGAGACAAAAGCGATATGACGCTTAAGGAATTGAAAGTCGGCGAGAGCGCCGCTATAACGCATGTGGGCGGCGAGGCCGCTCTGAGACAGCATTTTCTGGACATGGGACTGATACCGGGCACCGAGGTGACCGTAACGAAGCTCGCCCCGATGGGCGATCCCATGGAGCTTCAGATACACGGCTACGCGCTGGCGCTGCGCCTCGCCGACGCCGCGAGGATAGACATAGCTCCTGTTCCGGAGCGCAGCAACCCGCACAGCAGGATCGAGCGGACGAGCCAGGACGCGCATCCGGGCCTGGGCGAATCCGGCAAGTACCACGCCAAAGGCGACGGCGATCCTCTGCCCGACTCCGAGCCGCTCACCTTCGCGCTCGTGGGCAATCAGAACTGCGGAAAGACGACGCTCTTCAACAGGCTCACCGGAGCCAACCAGCACGTCGGAAACTTCCCCGGCGTCACCGTGGACCGCAGGGACGGCGTGATACGCGGCCACGCGAACACGGTCGTCACGGATCTTCCGGGCATATATTCGATGTCGCCGTACAGCAGCGAGGAGGTCGTTTCGAGGAACTTCGTGCTGCAGGGAAAGCCCAGGGGGATAATAAACATCGTCGACGCGACGAACATCGAGCGCAACCTGTATCTTTCCATGCAGCTGCTCGAGATGAACATCCCGATGGTCATCGCCCTGAACATGATGGACGAGGTCCGCGGGAACAACGGAGCCATAGATATCAACAGGATGGAGGCGCTGCTGGGCGTTCCCGTCGTTCCGATATCGGCGGCAAAGGACGAGGGCGTAGACGAGCTCGTCGAGCACGCGCTGCACGTGGCGAAATATCAGGAAAAGCCGCTGCATCAGGATCTGTGCAGCAAGACGGAGCACGGCGGCGCGATCCACCGCGCGATACACGCGGTCGAATCGATGATAGAGGACCACGCGGAGAAGGCGGACATACCTCTGCGCTTCGCGGCGACCAAGGCGCTGGAGAACGACCCGCTCGTGCTTTCCCAGCTCGGGCTCGACGACAACGAGCGGCAGCTCCTGGATCACATAGCGGTCCAGATGGAGAGCGAGAGCGGCATGGACAGGTGCGCCGCGATGGCCGACATGCGCTTCGACTTCATCGAGCGCGTCTGCGAGAGCACCGTCGTAAAGCCGAAGCACAGCAGGGAGTATCTCCGCTCTGAAAAGATAGACAGGATACTTACCGGAAAATGGACGGCCATACCCGTCTTCATAATCATAATGTTCCTTACGCTCTGGCTGACGTTCGACGTCATCGGCCCGGTGCTTCAGGATCTGCTCGCGGCCGCGATCGGAGCCGCCTCGAAGGCCGTGGACGGCTGGATGGAGGCCTCGAACGTCAATTCGGCGCTCAGGGGGCTCGTCACAGACGGCATATTCGAGGGCGTTGGGAGCGTTCTGAGCTTCCTTCCGATAGTCGTGACGCTGTTCCTGTTCCTTTCTCTCATGGAAGACAGCGGTTACATCGCCCGCGTAGCGTTCTTCATGGACAAGCTCCTGCGCCGCATCGGGCTTTCCGGGCGGAGCATCGTTCCTCTTCTTATAGGCTTCGGCTGCACGGTCCCGGCCGTTATGGCGACGAGGACCCTTTCCAGGAGCCGCGACAGGAAGATGACGATCCTTCTGACGCCGTTCATGAGCTGCTCCGCGAAGCTCCCGGTGTACGGATTCTTCGTGAGCGCGTTCTTCGCGGAGAAAAAGGGCCTTATAATGGCCGGCCTTTATTTCCTCGGCATATTCGTCGGAGTGCTCGCGGCGCTGCTCTTCAAGAACACGCTGTTCCGCGGAGAGGCCGCGACGTTCGTGCTCGAGCTTCCGAACTACAGGATGCCTTCCGCAAAGAACGTCCTGCAGCTCCTCTGGGAGAAAGCTAAGGATTTCATAACGAGAGCCTTCAGCATAATACTCGTGGCGACGATAATAGTCTGGGTGCTCCAGCAGTTCGACACGGGGTTCAACCTCGTTTCAGACCCCTCGCAGAGCATACTCGCGCAGGCGGCGGGGCTCATAGCGCCGCTGTTCGCGCCGCTCGGACTCGGCGACTGGCGCGTCGTCACGTCGCTCATAAGCGGCTTCATCGCGAAGGAGAGCGTAGTCGCGACGATGGAGATGCTGTTCACCGGCGGCGTCGCGACCGTGTTCACCGCTTCTTCCGCGGCGGTCATGCTGGCGTTCTCGCTGCTGTACACCCCGTGCGTAGCCGCAGTCGCGTCGATAAAGCGCGAGATGGGAGGCCTGTGGGCGATCGGCGTGGTCGTCTGGCAGTGCGCCGTGGCGTGGGGAGTCGCGTTCATCGTAAAGATCGCGGTCTCAGCTTTTATGTAGACGCTTTTAAATAACGGAGCAGGATATGTCCGACAGATTCACGAACATGCATGATCTCATACAGGCGTTCGCGGGGGCTCTCAACCTCACGATACCCGACGTGCAGGATCATCACCAGCGTGTCGCGTACATCGCGTACAGGCTCGCGGAAGCCATGGAGCTTCCGGACAAGGACAGACACAATATTATCTACGGCGCGATAATGCACGACGTCGGCTCCGTAGCCGAGGAGGGCGACCTTGCGCTCACGGACGTCGAGCGCAGGGTGCTGAAGGTCGCGAAAGCGGGCTCACGGATACTCGAAGGGTTTCCGGCGTTCCGCCACATATCCGAGACCGTGCTCAACAGCCAGGCGCGCTGGGACAAGCTCTCCTCAAGGCAGAGGACGGTCGGAGGGCCGCTGCTATACGGGCAGGTCATAAAGCTCGCCGATCACGTGTCGCTTATGCTGGACGGCGACGGTCCGATACTCGACAGGCTCGAGAAGGTGAAGAGCGTCCTTCACTGCGCGGAGAAAGGCGTCTACCGCCCGGACGTGCTGGACGCGTTCGACAGGATAAGCGCGAAGGCGTACATCTGGCTCGACATATATTACCGCCCCGATCATTTCCTCGATTTCATACCGGAGAACAGGGACGTTTCGCTCGAGGAGACGATGATGTTCACCAGATTCGTCTCGCAGCTGATCGACTTCAGGAGCCCGTTCACAGCCATGCATTCGGCAGGCGTAGCCGCTTCCGCCGAAAAGCTCGCGAGGCTCATCGGGATGTCGGACGACGAGTGCCGGATGATGCTGATCGCAGGGTATCTTCACGACCTGGGAAAGCTCAAGATCCCCGCGTCGATCCTGGAAAAGCCGGGGAAGCTCACGGATTCCGAGTTCAATACGGTAAAGGAGCACGCGTACTATACGCACGTGCTGCTCAAGGACATAGAAGGCTTCGCGCAGATATGCGACTGGGCTTCGTTCCACCACGAAAAGCTCGACGGCAGCGGATATCCGTTCGCTCTCACCGCAGGGGAGATACCCATAGGCTCGAGGATAATGGCTGTGGCCGACATCTTCTCGGCGATAACTGAAGAGCGTCCTTACAGAAAGGGTATGGAAAAAGCAGCCGCGGTCGAAGTCCTGCGCGGCAGCGCGCGGAGCGGAGCCATATCCGGCATAGTTACGGATCTTCTGCTCGACAACTACGCCGCCATAGACGAAGCGAGGGCGGCAGCCTCCGAAGAGGCGGGAAAGAGGTATTTCGGATCGATCTCCGCGAAGCGGGAATAAGTCCGCGGAACTGGCGGCTCTTCCGCGAAAGTGGTATCATAGTCAATATAGTAATGGAGCGCTTTGCGCGCGCACAGGAGGTGCGATATGGATCTTACACAGCTTCTCGGTACTTTTATGCAGGCCAATTATGTCAACGGAGTGGGACAGGCGACGAATTCGTCATCCGCGGACGTCGCGAACATCCTCGGAGCGGCGCTTCCCTCGATGCTTCAGGGCGCGCAGGCTCAAAGCGCGAACTCCGACACCGCGGCAGGCTTCCTGCAGGCCATTAGCGATCACTCTTCGAGCGATATCTCGGATCTCGGAGCTTTCGGCGGAGGCGCCGATCTCGCGGACGGCGACAAGATAATCGGCCATCTCTTCGGCAAGCAGAAGAACGAAGTGATAACGCAGGTCGCGAACAACGCCAACGTGTCCCCCAAGGTCGCCGCCAGCGTTATGGCCGCCGCCGCGCCCCTTCTCCTGAGCATGCTCGGGAAGGAAGCGAACGTTCAGGCCGCGGCGAGCAATTCCGCGGCGAGCACCGATATGGTATCCGGTCTCATGTCGGGACTTCTCGGAAGCGGCGACATGACCGCCATACTCGGCTCTCTTGTCGGAGGCCAGAGCCAGGCCAAGAAGCCCGGCGCGGCGGACCTCCTCGGAAGCCTGCTCAAAATGCTCAAATAAGGCACTTTAACTTGCCTGTAACGGGCGTTTTCTGTTAGAATATACTAAGTAACCGACTGCGGCGGAACAGACCAGAGCTTTCGCCGCAGGTTTGACTGTTGTTTTTAATTAAAACTGTCAAGGTCATGATGGAGAAAAGGGCTTTAAAACCGGAATTCAGACGCACAGTGCTCGTGGTGGACGACGAGGCTATAAACCGCGAGATGCTCGGGGCGTTAGTCGAGGATACCTACGACGTCATCTACGCCGCGAACGGGCGCGAAGCGCTCGAGATAATAGAAGATCACAGGGAGACGCTGTCGCTGGTGCTGCTCGATCTGATGATGCCGGAGATGAACGGCTACGAAGTGCTCGACCGCATGCATTCGGATCCGGCGCTCCGCCGCATACCGGTCATAGTTCTCACCTCGGAAAAGCAGGCGGAGATAAAGAGCCTTCAGCTCGGCGCCTCCGATTTCATACCGAAGCCGTACGACAATCCCGACGTCATGCTCGCGAGGATCAACAGATCGATCGAGCTCGCCGAGGACGCGAGCATCATTCAGAACACGTCGGTGGAAGACCTCACGGGGCTGTACAAGAAGAGCTTCTTCTTCGAGTACTGCCGCCAGTTCGACCTGCACAATCCCGGCGCGGCGATGGACGCCATAACCATAAATATAAACAGGTTCCGGCTCGTCAACGAGATAACCGGAAGAGCCGCCGCGGACGCGGTGCTCGCGGAGATAGGCCGCGCCATACTCGAGGAGCTGAAGGGCTCCGCCGGGCTGGCGTGCCATCCCGTTTCAGACGTGTTCTTCATCTACAGGGAGCATCTCGACGACATGCACGGGCTGCTCGAAAGGATAACGGAGCACGTGCGCAGGGTATCCCAGTCGTCCTGGGTGCACCTGCGGATGGGCGTGTATTCCAACGTCGACCGCGACATGGTGATAGACAGCCGCTTCGACCGCGCTTCGCTCGCCTGCGACGCCGCGAAGCACCGCTACGGAGACCCGGTCGTCTTCTACGACGACAGGATGCACGAGGATCAGATGCTCGCCGGACGCCTCGTCGAGGATTTCGAGGAGGCCGTGAGGCAGGGCCAGTTCATCGTCTATTACCAGCCGAAATACAACATCCAGCGCAGCGAGCCCGCGCTCAGCAGCGCCGAGGCGCTCGTGCGCTGGAAGCATCCCGAGCTCGGGATGGTGAGCCCCGGCGTGTTTATACCGCTGTTCGAGGAGAACGGCCTCATAATGAAGCTCGACAGGTTCGTCTGGGAGAGCGCCGTCAGCCAGATGGCGTCCTGGAAGAGGGAGCACGGATATTCGATCCCGGTATCGATCAACATATCGCGCATAGACCTCTACGATCCGGATCTCGAGGCCGAGCTGACAGGGCTCGTCGAAAAATACGGCATCGACACAGCGGATCTGTATCTGGAGATAACGGAATCCGCGTATACGGACGATTCCAGGCAGCTCGTGGAGTCCGTCACCAGGCTCCGCTCATGCGGATTCAAGATAGAGATGGACGACTTCGGTTCGGGCTATTCGTCGCTGAACATGCTTACGAGACTTCCGATCGACGTCCTGAAGCTCGACATGAAATTCGTGAACAATCTCAGCGACGATCCGAAGGGCATAAAGATGATAGAGCTCATAATGGACATCGCGAAATATCTCGGCCTTATAGCCGTAGCCGAAGGCGTGGAGACGGCCGAACAGGTCGCGATCCTCAAAAAGGCCGGAGTCGACATAGTTCAGGGGTATTATTTCTCAAAGCCGATACCCGGCGGGGAATTTGAGGAATTGCTGACGTCCCGCGCGGCGGGAGCCGGGGGGAGGAGCTGACATGCTTACACTGGATGCTTTAAGGGAATACGGGGCCGACGTCGACGAGGGGCTCATGAGATGCATGAACAACGAAGCGTTCTATCTCAGGCTGGTAAAGATGGCTGTCGCCGACAACGATATGGAAGCGCTCGGACAGGCGCTGCAGGCCGGAGATCTCGGCCGCGCTTTCGAATGCGCGCACTCGCTGAAGGGCGTCGCGGCAAACCTGTCGCTTACGCCGATATACGGACCGGTCTCCGAGATGACGGAGCTTCTCCGCAGCCGCAGCGAGGCCGATTACAGCGGGCTTTACGACAAAGCCGCGGCCGCGTTAAAAGATCTGACGGCGCTCTGCGCCGAATAGGGGGCGGCGCGCCGCTCGCGCGCTCTTCATGGGAAAATGACAGGATCCAATACCAGAAACATCAAAGCGATAAAATTCAGAACTTTCAACGTGGCGATGGCCGTAGCCGTCGCTATACTCGCGGTCATACTCGTCGGCCTTATAGTCCTTACGGCTTCGACTCACAGAAAGGCGGACGAGGCCGCCGAAAGATACATAGCATGCCTTCAGGACAGCCGCGAGATGATGGACGCGTCGGACTATCTGACGGACAGGGTCAGGGCGTTCGTCGTGACGGGCGACGAGAGATACGCGCACGACTACTTCGAAGAGATCGAAAAGACCAGACGCAGGGAAAGATCCCTCGAGGATCTGGGAAGATACTTCGAAGGATCAGAGATATACGATTATCTTGAAAACGCTCTCACCGCTTCGGCCGATCTGACGCAGCCGGAGTATTACGCGATGCGCCTTAAGATCGAGTCGACGGGAGCGGATCTTTCACGGTACCCGAAGGCGCTCGGTTCGGTCGAGCTGTCGGACTCCGACCTCGCGCTCACGCCGCGCGCGCAGGGAGAAAAGGCGCAGGATCTCGTGTTCAACGAGGATTACCGCATCGCGAAGAACACGATAAGCAACAACGTGGACAGCTGCCTGCAGGCTCTCACCGCGACGACCTACGCCGATCAGGCGGCGAACACGATCCTCCATAAGAACCTCATGGCGGTCCAGATAATGTTCACCACGCTCCTTCTTATACTATCGATCCTGATGATCGTATTCATCCATCCTCTGGTCGTGAGCCCGCTGAGCAACGCCGTGGCGTGCATGGACCGCGAGGAGAAGCTGCCGCTGCAGGGCGCGTACGAGCTCCAGTTCCTGGCCAGCACGTACAACGAGCTGTTCGAGAGATCGCGCAGCAGGCAGGACATGCTCGAGCACGAGGCCGAGCACGATCCGCTCACGGGCCTGCTGAACAGGCGCTCGTTCGACAAGCTGTGCGCCGAGCTCGACGGCACGGGCTATACGCTCATAATAATCGATATCGACAAATTCAAGCAGATAAACGACAAGTACGGGCACGACACGGGCGACATGGTGCTCAAGAAGTTCGCCGCGATGCTGCTCATAACCTTCCGCCCGGAGGACGCGGTCTGCCGCATAGGAGGCGACGAATTCGCCGTCGTGATGAGATCGAACTCTCCGGTGCTGCGCGGCGTCATAACCCAGAAGGTGGACGAGATGAACAGCGCCGTCGCGGAGCCCGACGGCGGGATCCCGGGCTTCACGATAAGCGCCGGCGCGGCCTTCAGCGTTCCGGGCGAGCCCGGAGACGTCATATTCAAGCACGCGGACACGGCGCTGTACGTGATCAAGCACACCGAGCGAATGGCGTGCAAGTTCTATTCTCCGGACGACAGGATACCGCAGGAGTGACGTTTTATGGAGCCGAGAGATAAGACTGTGGCCGAATCCATGGCGGAGACGTGCCATATAGTGATGGCCGGAGACCTCAACGATTCCGGAAGGCTGTTCGGAGGCGTGCTCCTCAGGTGGATCGACGAGACCGCGGGGATAGTCGGAAGGCGCCACGCGCAGATGAACGTCACGACCGGCACTATAGAGAACCTCAGGTTCCTCAAGGGGGCCTACATAAAGGATACGGTCATAGTCTCGGGGAAGGTCACGTACGTCGGGAACGCGTCTATGGAGGTAAAGGTCGAGAGCTACGTCGAGCATATCGACGGCAGCCGCGAGCTCATAAATATAGCGTACCTCACGATGGTCGGAATGGGCGACGACGACAGGCCGCACAGGCTTCCCAGGCTTATCCTTACGAGCGATGAGGAGCGGCAGGAGTGGAGGATGGCCGAAGAACGCAGGGCGCAGAGGCTGCGCCAGGCGGAACAGGACGCCTCCGGAAAAAGCTCCTGAAATATTTTCAAAAAAGGTGTTGCAAACGCCGCAAGTGTGCGGTATATTAATGCAGTAAATTGAATATTACCAGTAGATGTCTGCAGGAAAACGGCCGAAAGGCCTGCCGAAGGAGTAAAACTCTCAGGCGTTCCCGAAGGAACAGGACTGCAGGCTGATGGAACTCTGGAGAATCCCTGAAAAACGGGTGCCGAAGGGGCAAGCGCAGATGCGAATCTCTCAGGCAAAAGGACAGAGCTGCTTAGATAAATACCATTTTTGTGGGCAGTCTGTTCGCGTGCATGTGCACGAACAGACTTTTTTATTTATCGGGCACCGGATCCGCTGGCAATGGCTTAGGACGGGAGACCGTCCGAAAAAGGAAAGGGAATATTTGATTATGAAACAGAATCTTCTTGACGACATTCAGAACCTGCTTCTGCTCGGCGCCGGCCCCTCGGGCGTGGCTCCCAACACGTATCACGCCATGTCCCGCAACGTGCTCGGACATCTCGATCCGTATTTCCTCAAGATCATGGCGGAGATAAAGCACGGTCTGCGCGAGCTCTTCGGCACCGAGAACAAGGTGACGGTCCCCCTGTCCGGAACAGGTTCGATCGGAATGGAAGCCGCGTTCGTCAACGTCATAGAGAAGGGCGACAAGGTCCTCGTGCTCGAGAACGGCGTTTTCGGCAACCGCATGGAAGACGTAGCGAGCAGGCTCGGCGCGGTGGTCACAAAGGAAGAGTTCGAGTGGGGAACGCCAGTCGTTCCGGCGAGGGTAAAGGAGCTGCTCGAGCAGGATCACTACAAGCTCGTGGCTATAGTCCACGCGGAGACTTCGACAGGCGTATGCAACCCCGTCGAGGAGATAGGCAGGATGGTCCACGAGGCCGGAAGCCTCTATCTCGTCGACTGCGTCACGAGCCTCGGCGGAATACCCGTAGAGGTCGACAAGTGGCACGCCGACATCGCCTACAGCGGCACGCAGAAGTGCCTTTCCTGCCCCCCGGGAGCCGCTCCGATAACCTTCAGCGACGCCGCGATGCAGGTCATAGAGAACAGAAAGACAAAGGTGCCCAACTGGTACCTCGACATGAACATGCTCACCCACTACTGGAGGGGAGCGACGAGGGTCTACCATCACACCGCGCCTATTAGCATGATGTACGGCCTTTACCAGGCGCTGTACAACATACTCGAGGAGGGCAAGGAGAACTGCTTCGCAAGGCATATGGCCGCGCACAGGCGCCTCGTGGAAGGGCTTGAAAGGATCGGCCTCGAACTGTTCGTGGCTCCCGAGTTCAGACTTCCGGATCTCAACTGCATCGTCGTTCCCGAAGGCATAACCGACAAGGAGATAATCTCGGAGCTCAGGGACAACTACAGCATAAGCATCAGCGCGGGTCTCGGACCGATGGCGGGCAAGATCCTCCGCGTTGGCCTCATGGGTTACAACGCCACGGAGACTAACGCCGACAGATTCGTAAGCGCTCTGGAGGAGATCCTCCGCGCGCACGGCTGCCTCGCTGAAAAGGCCGCGTAAGAAAGTATTCATAATAAAACAGTGCCGGACGATCGTCCGGCACTGTTTTCATGTGTCGCTTGATGCGCGCGCGTCTTCCGGCGCCGTGCCCGTCAGGGCTTTACCGCGATCGCCTCGACCTCGATGAGAGCTCCCTTGGGAAGAGCCGCCACCTGGTAGCAGGAACGCGCGGGATAGGGCGCGGAGAAGTATTCCGCGTAAAGGCCGTTTACGACTCCGAAGTTGTTGATGTCGGAGAGGAAGACTGTCGTCTTTACGACGTCGTTGAGACCGCAGCCCGCCGCCTTGAGGACCTCCTCGAGGTTCTTCATTGAGGCCTTTGTCTGCGCTTCGATGCCTTCGGGGATCTGGCCTGTCGCAAGATCGATCGGAAGCTGTCCGGAGGCGTATACGACGCCGTTTGCTTCGATCGCGTGCGAATAGGGGCCTGCCGCCGCGGGAGCGTATTCGGAATTGACAAGTGTCTTCATAGCTTTACTCCTTTTCTCTATGCCTTTTTTTCTCTGTCGGGGCTGCAGAAGATCATCGCCAGGACCGTTCCGGTCGTGTCTCCGATGTTCTTGAGGCCGTTCCAGTCTCCATTATAGCATACGAGAACGTCTCCGGGGCCGAGAGTGGACTCTTCTCCGTTCAGAGTCGCGAGATAGGTGCCCTCTATGATGTAGTACACCTCGAGGTCGCCGTCGGGATTGCACTTCTGCTCGTGATATCCGACGCTGGAGCCGGGGACCATCGTGACCCTTCCGAAGAAGGATCCCGCGTGCAGAGCTTCGTCGGCTTCGAGGAACCTGCACGCGTCGACGTAAAGATCTCCGCCGCAGTTGTGCTCATAATGCTTTGATGGCATATCCTTTAAATACTTTACCATTTTTTCCTCCTTAAAGAACTAATGGCTTTGAATGCCCCCGACAGTGATGCCGCGGGGCGCTTGTACCGTTCAGCGCGGATATGTCCTTCGCCCTGTATTATTATGTATGAACAGCGTCTGTGTTTTCCGGAAAACAAATGCCCGCTTTTTTGTCTTAAAATCGAAACATTGGAAGTTTCTATTGTTTTTTCCGAGCGACATTCACGGGCGCGGTGATATCATTCAAACTGCAGAAACGCGATTCCGTTCAGCGCGGTCTTATCGTTCTTCAGCAATCATATTTATAGAGTTGAAAGGTTGAAAGGAAAGAAAAAATGGGTACTATTTTATCAGTGATCCCTCCGATCCTAACTATCGTACTCGCTCTGTGGACCAAGAACATCATAATCTCGCTGTTCGCGGGCATCGTCCTCGGTTCGTTCATAATCAACGGCCCCGCGGGCTTCATCCCGCCCATCGTCGATGAGTACATGACGAACGGCTTCAAGAGCAACACGAACGTACTTATCTGCATGATCCTCATCGGCATAATGCTCGAGTTCGTAAAGCGCTCCGGAGGATTCAAGGCGTTCGCGGAATGGTGCCAGAAGAAGGTGAATACGCCCAAGCAGACGCTCATCTACACCTTCTGGTTCTCGATGCTCTTCTCGATCGCGACCAACCTTGGAAGCCTCACCATCCCCAGGGTAATGAAGGTCCCCACGATCCAGAACAAGATGAACGAGGTAAAGGTCCCGATGATCTGCACGTCCGTCATCAACGCGATGTCCTCGATGCTGCCGATCACCAACTACATCCTCTTCTTCTCCGGACTCATCGTTTCCGCCGTTCCCGATCAGGGCTTTGACGGCTACACGATCTTCGTCCAGGCGATCCCGTTCCAGTTCTTCGCGATCGTATCCGTGCTCACCGCGGGACTTTACGCGTACGGACTTATCCCCGATCTGGGCATACTCAAGAGAAAGTCGAGCGATGAAAGCTCCGCCGAGGCGATAGCGCAGGCTCAGAAGGAAGCTCTCGAGACTCTCGGCGGCGACGAAGTCGTATCCGACATCTACGCTCTCGTAGTTCCGTTCGCGTGCCTCATCATCGCTATCCCTCTCTTCTCCCTGCTCGCCGGAAAGCTCGTAGTCACCGTAGGTATCTTCATCGGAACTGTAGTATCCGTCATCTACGGCATCTGCAGAGGCAGAGTCAAGTTCGGAGCGTCCATGGGCGCGTTCGCGGCCGGCTTCCGCCAGGTAGCGATGGTATTCCTCATCCTGCTGTTCGCGTTCACTTTCGGCCAGGTAGTAAGCGCTCTGGGCTTCTCGACCTATGTCATCGGACTGCTCGGCAACAGCTTCTCCGGAAAGCTCATCCCGATGATCGCTTTCATCGTCTGCTGCCTCATCTCCTATCCGACGGGCTCGCTCAGCGCCTCCGCCGTCATAGTGTTCCCGCTGGCAGTTCCTCTCGCGCTCTCCTCCGGGATCTCCATCCCTCTCACGGTAGGCGCGATAATCAGCGGATCCCACTTCGGAGATCTGTTCTCGCCGGTATCCGACAGCGTTATCCTTCCGTCTTCCGCTATGGGCGTAGACCCGGTAGAGACCTCGAAGGCGCTCGTCCCCTACAGGCTGATCCAGTTCGTGATCACCTGCGCGCTCTTCCTGATCGCAGGCTATATACTCTAAAAGGAATAATTGCCCGGATCCCTGTCCTTTGTTAAAATAGGTCATACAGTTTTATCAGAGGAGGGATGGTTATGAGCCAGCATGACGTTTACCGCGACAGGAGCAGAGAGATAGAGCTCCTGCAGAAGAAGAACCCGATGATGCCGCTTTACATGGTGGTAAGGGAATGCCTGAAGCGCGAGATAATATCATGCCGGCTCGTGCCGGGCGAGAGGTTCAAGGAGCTCGAGCTCTCACAGGCCTGCGGCGTGAGCCGCACGACGATACGGAACGCCGTGGACATACTCGTCCGCGACGGGCTCGTGGAGCTGAGCGGGAGGAGCATGAGGGTCGTTCCGCTCACGAGAGCCCAGTATACCCAGCTGCACGAGTTCAGGCGCAGGATCGATCCGATAGCCGCGTCGCTCGCCGCGGACAGGTATACCAAGGAAGACCTGGACGTTATGCGCCGCTTCATAGCGGAATGCGCCTCCGACGACGCCGAAACGTTCCTGGAGGCAGACAGCAACTTCCACCGCGCCATTTACGCGGCGTCCGGGAACATGTTCCTTTTGAAAGCGTACGATCAGATCGATCCTTCGCGCAGGAGGATCAACTATTATTCGGTAGTGAGCATCTCCGAGAGCGGTCTCTGGGACTTCAGCAAGGACAAGCGCGACCGCATGAGAGCGGAGCACAAGGCGATATTCGACGCCATAAAGCGCTCGGACACGAAGACGGCCGCGGAGCTGTCGGAGAAGCACGTAGGCTCGCTGCTTTTCGATTTCGATTCTTACAACAAACATTAGGAAACGATACTGTCCGCCAGGCGACGCCCGGGCCCGCTCCCGGGATCGACGACCGGGGTATCTTCTTAAATGAGACGTAAATCTGATTTAAGGAGGTCAGTATTTATGAGCACCGAATATAAACTGGACGTGAAAACGCCCCAGTCTTTTACCTATGTCACCAGAAATATCCCCAAGGTAACGGTCGAGCAGAGGGAGAGAGCCCTCAAAGCCACGCATTACAACGAATTCGCATTTCCCGCGGGCCTTCTTACGGTCGATATGCTGTCGGATTCCGGCACGACCGCAATGACGGACGTTCAGTGGTCCGCGTTGTTCCTCGGAGACGAATCGTACGGGCGCAACAAGGGATATTACGTCCTTTTGGACGCCCTCAGGGACTGCTTCGAAAGAGGCGACGATCAGAAGAGGATAATAGATCTCGTCCGCACGAACTGCACCGACATCGACAAGATGCTCGACGAGGTGTACCTGTGCGAATACGAGGGAGGGCTGTTCAACGGCGGCGCCGCGCAGCTCGAAAGACCGAATACATTCATCATCCAGCAGGGAAGGGCCGCCGAGTCCGTGCTCTTCGAGATGGTGAGGAACATACTCGGGAAAAGGACGCCCGGCAAGGCTTATACTATACCCTCGAACGGCCATTTCGACACGACCGAGGGCAACATAAAGCAGATGGGCTCGATCCCCAGGAACCTCTACAACAAGGAGCTCCTCTTCGAGGTGCCGGAGGGCGGAAAGTACGCGACGAACCCCTTCAAGGGCAATATGGACACGAAGAAGCTCGAGCAGCTGATCGAGACGCTCGGGCCCGAAAACGTCCCCCTCGTATACACGACGATAACGAACAACACTGTCTGCGGTCAGCCCGTCTCTATGGCGAACATCAGGGAATGCAGCCGCATAGCGCATAAATACGGCATCCCGTACATGCTCGACGCGGCGCGCTGGGCGGAGAACTGCTACTTCATCAAGACGTACGAGGAAGGCTACAGGGACAAGTCGATCCCCGTCATCGCGAAGGAGCTCTTCAGCTACTGCGACGGATTCACGGCGTCTCTCAAGAAGGACGGCCACGCCAACATGGGCGGCATCCTCGCGTTCCGCGACAGGGGCTGGTTCTGGAAGAACTTCTCGGATTTCAACGAAGACGGCTCCGTAAAGACGGACGTTGGCATACTGCTGAAGGTGAAGCAGATATCCTGCTACGGGAACGACTCCTACGGCGGCATGTCCGGAAGAGACATCATGGCTCTGGCCGCCGGCCTTTACGAATGCTGCGATTACGATTACCTCGACGCGAGAGTCTCGCAGTGCGAATACCTCGCGCAGGGCTTCTACAAGGCAGGCGTAAAGGGCGTGGTGCTCCCCGCCGGCGGACACGGCGTCTACATAAACATGGACGAGTTCTTTGACGGAAAGCGCTCCCACGAGAGCTTCGCGGGAGAGGGTTTCTCGCTCGAGCTGATACGCCGCTACGGCATAAGAGTCTCGGAGCTCGGCGACTATTCCATGGAATACGATCTCAAGACCCCCGAGCAGCAGGCCGAGGTCTGCAACGTCGTGCGCTTCGCGGTCAACCGCTCCATGTACACGAAAGAGCATCTCGACTACGTGATCGCCGCCGTAAAGGCGCTCTACGAGGACAGGGAGAGCATCCCGAACATGAGGATAACGATGGGAAGAGAACTGCCCATGCGCCATTTCCACGCGTTCCTGGAGCCGTATCCGAACGAATAGGCTCCCGGATCCGGATCGGTCCTTCGGACGTTCGGTCCCGCAAAGCCGTGTGACGTGTTCACACGGCTCTTTTTTTATGCTATCATAGCGGGAAGGAGGTCTTGGATCATGGACAAAAAAGCCTTATATTCGCTCAGCTACGGAGTTTTCATGCTCGGCACGAGGAGCGGAGACAAAAAGAACGGATGCATAACTAACACCTGCTTTCAGACGGCGAACGATCCCGTCAGAGTCGCGGTGTCGGTCATAAACGCGAATTACAGCTGCGATCTTATAAAGGAGAGCGGGCTGTTCACGCTCAGCGTTCTCAGCGAGAACGTCAGCTTCGAGACGATAAAGCACTTCGGCATGCAGTCCGGCAGAAGCGTCGACAAGCTCGCGGACATCTCCCTGCCCGAGGACGCGGCGGGAGTCCCGTACATGGGCTGGTCCGCGTGCGCGGTGCTCAGCTGTAAGGTGCTGCAGAGCATCGATCTCGGCAGCCATACGCTGTTCGTCGCGGAGGTCACCGACGCGAAGTCACTTTCGGACGACGCGCCTCTCACGTACGCTTACTACCAGTCGAACATAAAGCCGAAGCCGGAGAAGAAGCAGGAGACCCGCGCCATAAAGGCGTGGCGCTGCAGGATCTGTAATTACGTATACGAGGGAAGCCAGCTCCCGGCGGATTTTCTGTGCCCGATCTGCGGCCACGACGCGAGCGATTTCGAACCTGTATACGAATAAGATACGGCGCGCCTGCCGCGGCGCGTGAAGGAGGAACAAGATGGAAAAGGTAAAAAGGGGCAGCGCCGCAGCGCTGCTGCCGATAGCAGTATTCGTAGTACTGTATCTCGGCCTCGGAATAATCATGGAATACGTTCTGAAGATTGACATGGGCTTCTACAATATCCCCATCGTCGTCGTATTCCTCGTGGCTCTGCTCGTGGCGTTCCTGCAGAACAGGGAGCTCTCCTTCGATAAGAAGATAGACGTTGCCGCGCGCGGAGTGGGCGACAGGAACATATTCATAATGCTCCTGATCTTCCTTGAAGCCGGCATATTCGTCGGCATCGTAGGAAGGGGCAGCGCGCAGAGCGTGGCTTACTTCATGCTCTCCATGATCCCAGCGAGATACGCTGTCGCGGTGCTCTTCATAGTCGCGTGCCTCGTATCCGTAGCGATGGGCACTTCCGTCGGAACGATAACGCTCATAACGCCGATAGCCGTCGAGATGTCGATGGCCTCGGGCTTTTCGCCGGCGCTGTGCGTCGCGTCCGTGATAGGCGGCGCGATGTTCGGCGACAACCTTTCGTTCATCTCCGACACGACGATCGCCGCCTGCCAGGGGCAGGGATGCGAAATGAGGGACAAGTTCCGCGAAAATTTCGCGATAGCTCTTCCTGCTGCGATAATATCGGTGATCGTCATCCTGGTCGTTTCCATGAGCAGCTTCACTGAGGGCTTCGATGTTCCCGGATACGACCTCATCCAGATAATCCCGTACGTCATCGTCCTCGCGGGCGGTATCATCGGTATAAACGTGTTCGTCGTGCTGCTGCTGGGCATAGTCAGCGGATTCCTGATCATGCTCTGCACCGGCGCCGCTACCGCCACTGCGCTCCTCGGAGGAATGGGCGCGGGCGCCGCGGGGATGTTCGAGACCGCGATGGTCGCGATCCTCGTCTCCGCGATCTGCGCTCTGATCCGCGAAGCCGGCGGCTTCGAAGCGCTCCTGGCGGCTATATACAACGTGTTCAAGGGCAGAAAGGGCGGGCTCCTCGGAATGGGGATCCTCGTCGTCCTCCTCGACATAGCGACCGCCAACAACACGGTAGCGATCGTGATGGCTAACCCGATCGCCTCCGACATGGCGAAGAATTACGGCATAACGCCGAAGAAGACGGCTTCGATCCTCGACACGTTCTCCTGCATCTCGCAGGGCATCCTGCCCTACGGCGCGCAGATGCTAGTAGCTCTGTCGGCGGCGGCCTCGCTCGGCTGCGGTCTCTCGGCGTTCAGGATCATACCGCTGCTGTTCTACCCGTATCTGCTGCTCATAAGCTCGCTCGTATTCATATTCGTGATCCCCGAAAGGAAAAAGGAAAAAGCATAGTATGCGCGCCCTCGGTTATTACAACGGAAAGTTCGATCTCCTAGAGAATATGACGATCCCCATGAACGACCGCGTCTGCTGGTTCGGCGACGGGGTCTACGACGCGGGACCGTGCCACAACTATCACATATTCGCGCTCGACGAACATATCGACAGGTTCTTCAGGAGCGCTGACGCTCTGGATATCCAGATCCCGGTGACGAAGGCCGAGCTCGCGAAGCTCCTGAACGAGCTCGTCGTAAAGCTCGATACGGGCGACCTGTTCATATATTTTCAGGTGACGAGAGGTACCGCGCCCAGAGATCACACGTACAGCAGGGCACCCGGAAACCTCTGGGTGATGATGCGCCCGTCGAAGCTCGACGAAGGGAAAGAGCCCATAAAGCTGATCACGCTCGAGGATACGAGGTTCCTTCACTGCAACATAAAGACGCTCAATCTGATACCGGCCGTAATGGCCTCGCAGAAGGCCAGCGCCGCCGGCTGCCAGGAGGTCGTCTTCTTCCGACCGGGCGGCCGCGTCACGGAATGCGCCCACAGCAACGCGAGCATCCTGAAGGACGGCGTGTTTTACACGGCTCCCGCGGACAATCTCATACTTCAGGGGATCTCCCGCAATCACATGATAAGCGCGTGCGGGGCGCTCGGCATACCTGTCGTCGAGGAGCCTTTCTATCTGCCGGATCTCTTCGAGGCCGACGAGATACTGATCTCCAGCTCAAGCAAGCCCTGCCTGAGGGCTCTGGAGGTCGACGGAAAGCCTGCCGGAGGCAGGGATCCGGAGCGCTTCGAGGCGATACGCAGCCATATGGTCGAAGAGTATTACAGATGTACTGAATAGACACGCCGCAAGTCCGTACCGGCGCGCCTCACAGCGGGCGCGCCTTGATATTTTCGTACAGGCGTTATAAAATAACTTATTTACTGCACAACTAACACATCGGTTTTTATAGAAAGGCATAAAGATGAACAAGATCGTTCCTGAAAGGTTTTACAAGCTCGGAACTCAGCCCAACGAGATGAGGGAGCTTTTCGAATACGGCAAGAAGAGAAAGCTCGAGGTCGGCGACGACAAGGTCTACGACTACAGCCTCGGCAATCCGAGCTCTCCCGCTCCCGCCGCGCTCAACGATTCGATACGCGAGGTGCTCGGCAAATATTCTTCGATACAGCTCCACGGCTATACGTCCTCTCAGGGCGATCAGGCCAGCCGTCAGACTATCGCGGATTACCTTAACAAGACCCACGGCTTCAACTGCAGCGGCGGAGATCTCTATCTCACCTGCGGAGCCGCTTCCGCGCTCGCCATAACGCTCAACGCGATCTCGATGCCCGGCGACGAGGCCATCGTTTTCGTTCCGTATTTTACAGAATATAAGGTCTTCGTAGAGGATGCCGGTATGAAGCTCGTCGAGGTGCCGTGCCGCAGGACCGATTTCCAGATCGATTTCGACGCGCTCGAAAGCGCGGTCAACGAACACACTAAGGCCGTCATAATCAATTCGCCCAACAACCCGACAGGCGCGGTCATCCCGGAGAAGGACATCATAAAGCTCGCCAAGCTCCTCGACGACGCCCAGAAGAAGTACGGCAGCGCGATATTCCTGATCGCGGACGAACCCTACAGAGAGCTCGTCTACGACGACGATATAACGGTTCCGTTCGTGCCGAAGTACTACGACAACAGCATTATCAACTACTCGTTCAGCAAGGCGCTGTCCATGCCGGGCGAGCGTTTCGGATACATCATGGTCTCTCCGAAGAGCCCTTATCACGACGAGGTCTACTTCAGCGTGTGCGGCGCCGGAAGATCGATGGGCTACATCTGCGCTCCCGCCATTTTCCAGAGAGCCGTGCCGATGTGCCTCGGACAGACAGCGGACATCTCCGTCTACAAGACTAACAGGGATATACTGTATAACGCCCTCGTGGAGTACGGATACGAAGTCGTACATCCGGACGGAGCGTTCTACCTGTTCATAAAGGCGATGGAGCCCGACGCGTACGCTTTCTGCGAGAAGGCGAAGAGCCTCGATCTTCTCATAGTTCCCAGCGACACGTTCGGAATGGGAGGGTACGTCAGGATCGCCTACTGCGTCGACACGGACATGGTCAGGAGGTCTCTGCCCGCGTTCAGGAAGCTCGCCGAGATGTACGGGAAATAGACGCGATGTTCGAAGGCTTCAAGGTCATAGACACACACTGCCATATCTTCCCCGAGAAGATCGCGGAAAAAGCGGCCGCGGCGACCGACAGGTTCTACGCGTTCAAGTCGCTGTATCCGGCGACGGCCGCCAGCCTCGCGGAGAACGGGACGGCAGCGGGGGTAGACGGCTTCGTAATAAGTTCGGTCGCCACGACGCCGGCTCAGGTGTCGAGCATAAACAGATTCATAGCGGAGCAGGCCGCGTCGCGCCCGGATATATTCACGGGCATCGGATCCCTCCACCCGCGCAGCGAGGACCAGGCCGCGTGCGTCAGGGAGCTCTGCGAGCTCGGGCTCCACGGAATAAAGATGCATCCCGAGATACAGGGTTATAAGGTCGACGACGACGGTATGATGGAGATCTACGATCTCTGCGGCAGTGCGGGCATACCCGTGCTGCTGCACACCGGCGACAGCCGTTACGACAACTCGAATCCCGACAGGCTCAGGTCGGTAGTGACCGCTTTCCCGAAGACGACGTTTATCGGCGCGCATTTCGGAGGATATACGGTCTGGGAGGAAGCGCGCGAAAAGCTCGCGGGCCTCGAGAACTTTTATGTCGACACGTCTTCGAGCCTCTTCTTTATCGGCGTTTACGGCGGTAAGAAGATGATCGACTTCTACGGGCCCGACAGGGTGATGTTCGGAACGGACTTTCCGATGCACGATTTCCGTCAGGAGATGCGCTCCCTGCTGTGGATGGGCTACAGCGAAGACGATACGAGAAAGATGCTCTCCGGCAACGCCGAAAAGGTATACGGCGCGCGCTGAGAGCGAAGGATAGCGATGATACCGGCTGCCCTTGCGGACGCGTCCGCAGGGGTAGTATAATAATTACAGACAGCAAAGCGGATTATCCGCGGACATATAAAACAGGAGGATGATAACATGCTTGAAACTATGTGCAAAAGAAGATCCATCAGATCTTTCACCGGAGAGCCCATAACCGACGAGGAACTGGCTCTCATTCTCAAGGCGGCGCAGTCCGCTCCGATCGGCAGGAAGGAATACGACACCCTTACGATCACCGTCGTAAAGAGCAAAGAGTTCATGGAAGCGTTCGACAAGGGCGCCGGCGAATTCTTCGGAGATCCCAACAAGCATCCGCTCTACGGCGCTCCGATGATCATAATCGTTTCTTCCGCCCTCTGCGACGGGCCCCGCATCAACACCTACTATTCCAACGCGGCGTGCGTCGTGGAGAACATGGCTCTCGAAGCCGTCGAGCTCGGAGTCGGAGCCTGCCACATCTGGGGCGCGATGATCGCTCTGCGCCAGATGCCGCAGCTCGTCGAAAAGCTCGGCATCCCCGCGGATCAGACTCCGTGCTGCGGACTCGTCCTCGGAAAGACGACCGAAAAGTACGAGCCCAGAGAGATCCCCGCGGACAGGATAAAGGTCACCTGCGTAGAGTAAGCTTTATATTGCGAAAGGACAGAGTATGTTTGTCAGAGACAGAATGACGCCGGATCCCGTGACGATCCAGCAGGACGCGTCCATAACGTCGCTCGTCGCGCTGATGAGGGACCGCAAGCTCAAAAAGCTCCCCGTGATGGACGGCGAAAAGCTCGTCGGCATCGTTACCGACAAGGACGTCGAACGGTTCTCTCCGAGCGAAGCGACTACGCTGAGCGTATTCGAGCTCAACTACCTTCTCAGCAAGAGCAGGGTCCGCGACGCGATGTCGAAGACCGTGTACACGTGCTCTCCGGACACGTTCGTTGAGGACGCTGCCGTGCTCATGCGCGAAAACGGCATAAACTGCCTGCCGGTGCTCGACGGCGGAAAGCTCGTCGGCATCGTCACGGACAGCGACCTGTTCGATTCGCTCATAGAGCTTCTCGGAGGGCGCACAGCCTCGCACAGGTTCGTCATCAGGGTCGACGACGTGCCCGGCGTTCTCGCGAAGCTCGCGTCGATAGTGTGCGGCATGGGCGCGAACATAAGCCATATGGCGAGATACGACACCGCCGACGGCTCCACGGAGATGCTCATAAAGACCTCTCAGAACGTAGACTCCTCCGACATCCGCAATGCCTTCGAGGAGGCCGGTTTTACGGTCCTGAGCGCCGAAAAGTAGATCGGCAAAGAAAAAGTCCATATATCGATAAACGCAGCCTCATGGCGCCGTTTTCGGCCCGGGCTGCGTTTTTGCGCTCCGCTTCTGTATCGAAAAAGATACATTCTCCGAAGCTGATGTATCATGATGATAAAGTTTTAGTTTTTCGGAGGACGCGGCATGGATGAAAGAATAAGGCTGCTATGCTCCCGGGTGTTCGACCCGGTCGGCAAAAGGGCGCTGAAGGACAGATATATCGATATCTCGGGCGAGAGGATAGAGGCCGTGGGAGACATGGGAAGTCTTCCGGAGGGCGCGCCGGCGGACGCCGGCGTCAGGGTCGTGGACCTGAGGGGCCTCTTCGTTATGCCGGGCCTGATCGACGCGCACGCGCATCTGGGGATAAGCGGGCAGGCCGATCCCGGAGCGCGGAGGCCGAAGGAGACCGCGGCGGTCTGGACGCTTCGCGGCCTTAAGAACGCGCAGGCGGATCTCACGGCTGGCTTCACTTCGCTCCGCGTCTGCGGCGACAGGAATTTCATCAGCGAGGCTGTGCGCGATTCGATCGCGAGAGGGGAGTTCGACGGCCCGCGCCTGATGACGTGCGGGCAGTACATCGGCGCCCCGGGCGGTCACGCGGACGACAGCTACGGTCCGTATCTCGCGGATCCGGAGATGGAAAAGTTCCTCTGCTGCGGGCCTTACGAGGTGATGAGGGCCGCGCGGTACGATCTGAAGCACGGCGCGCAGTTCATAAAGATAATGGCTTCCGGCGGCATAATGAGCCCCGGAGGAGTGACCGGCGTCTGCCAGATGACGCTCGAGGAGATGAAGGCCGCCTGCGGCATTGCGAAGATGCACGGCGTCCATTCGTCCGCTCACGCCTACGGAAACGAGGCGATAAAGACGGCGCTGAGGGCGGGCATCGACAACATAGATCACGGGATGGTCATGGACGAAGAAGCGGTGGACCTTATGCTCGAGCGGGGCGCGTCGCTCGTCCCGACGCTCATAGCCGTAGAAAAGATAGTCAGGAACGGAAACGACATGGGGCTGCCCGAGTGGGCTGTGCGGAAGGCTTCCGAGGTGCGCGACACGCACAGAAAGAGCCTGGAGATGTGCTACAGGGCCGGCGTTCCGATATGCTTCGGAACGGACGCGGGTTCGCCGTTCAACCCCCACGGGCATCAGACGGAAGAAGCGGAGCTGCTTTTCGAATGCGGGATCGCCCCGGCGGATATACTCTGCGCCTTAACGATAAACGCGGCGAGGCTGATGCGCATGGATAAGAGCATCGGTTCCGCCGAACCTGGAAAACTCGCTGACATAGCTGCCTTCGGAGCCGATCCTCTGGTCAGCCCCGGCGCTCTGTCAGACTGCCGCTTCGTCATGAAGGGCGGCAGGATCGTCAGACAGTGACCGTTCCAGGATATCCGCCGCGGTCATGACCAGTTCCCTGCAGGGTCTCTTTTTGTAGTACTCGGGCGTCCGTTCCTCCGGAACGGCGCCTCTGTGCTTTTCGGAAGACCCCAAAAGCTCCCTGCATACGATCGATCCGCATATGGATTCGAACTCCCTGCAGGGCTTCTGGACGGCGCTGTAGAGCGCCGCCTTTTCTTCTCGCGCCTTCGGGTCGCTGTAGCCGCCCGTAAGGCCTATTATCATCGCCATGCCGCTGACTGCGCCGCATACCTCGTTCATGCGGCCTATGCCGGCTCCGAACGGGCTTGCCAGACGCGCGAGCGTATCCTCGTCGAGAGGCACCAGGTCGCGGAAGGCGAGCGCCACAGACTGGGCGCAGTTGTAGCCCTGTTCGAACAGTTCGCCGGCAGCGAGCGCTCTCTTTGAATGCGCGGCTTTTGTCATATCGGGCATCTCTTATCCGCCTTTCTGCTTAATTTTCGTAACAATAATTATGTTGAGCAGCTTATCTGTCCTGATCCCAGAAGCTCGGCGTGAACATGAGGATGATCGTGAACAGCTCGAGCCTTCCGGCGATCATGAGGATCGACATCAGCACCTTTACGGGTGCCGAGAAGAACGCGTAGTTCATAGTCGGACCGACCATCTCTAGTCCGGGGCCGATGTTGCTAAGGCATGATATGACAGACGTGAACGCCGTCACGAGATCCACTCCGTCGAACGTCACTATGAACGTGGAAAGGACGGCGACCGCGAGATACAGCAGTATGAATTCGGTGACGCCCGAAAGGCTGTCTTCTCCGACGGGCTTCCCGCCGAGCCTTACGGTCGAGACGGCCTTCGGATGAAGGCG
>JAEEGL015867488.1_pt1 | contig 26707 bp, 22 predicted proteins | sample 9134231 | NCBI WGS metagenome assembly JAEEGL01 (sample SAMN16246548, study PRJNA631951) | gut metagenome | biome: gut microbiome; feature: rumen; material: fiber-attached | host: Bos | place: Iran: Karaj | collected 2018-10 | reverse complement strand
TTCTTCGTCATCATCTAAGTCTAATAAATCATCATCTTCATCTTCTGATTCATCCTCTTCGTCATCATCCAAGTCAAGTAAATCATCATCGTCATCTTCTGATTCATCTTCTTCGTCATCATCTAAGTCTAATAAATCATCATCTTCATCTTCTGATTCATCCTCTTCGTCATCATCCAAGTCAAGTAAATCATCATCGTCATCTTCTGATTCATCCTCTTCGTCATCGTCTAAGTCTAATAAGTCATCATCGTCTTCTGATTCATCCTCTTCGTCATCATCTAAGTCTAATAAATCATCATCTTCATCTTCTGATTCATCCTCTTCGTCATCATCCAAGTCAAGTAAATCATCATCGTCTTCTGATTCATCTTCTTCATCATCGTCTAACTCAACTGGTTTTACATCTTCAGCTTCATCATCTTCATCAGCAAATCCAGGGAATAAATCTGGTTCTTCTAACTCTGGTTCTTCGATGTTTATTTCTTCTATTTCTTCTATTTGAGGTTTTATTGCATTTACAAGTTCCTCATCATTAACATCTTTTAATATATCATCATCGTCTTCTTGTTCTGCGACTTCTTTTTCTACTATTTCTTCTACTATTGGAGTTTTACGAGGTCTTCCTCTTCCTCTTTTGGGTTTGTTTTCTACTTCAGGATCCACTTCTTTACGAGGTCTTCCTCTTCTTCTTTTAGCAGGCTCTTGTTGTTCTTCTTTAACTTCCTTAACTTCTTCTTTTATAGCCTCTTTAACATCTGCTTTAATTTCTTTTACTTCTTCTTTAACATCTGCTTTTACTTTTTCTTTAACTTTATTTTCTTCATTTTTTATTTGTTTTACTTTATTTTCAGTTTCTCTTAATTTTTCCTTTATAGGTTCTTTTACTTCTTTTTTGATGTTTTTCTTTTCTTTTTCTTCCGCCATTAATTTTTTACTTTGTTCTAGTTTTTCTTGTACTTTCTTTTCGATTTCTGGTATATTGTCTATAATATCTAGATTTTCTTCTTTTTCAGCTTGTTCTGCTTTCTTTCTTATTAGTTTCTTGATCGGTTCTTTTTTCATTGCAGATGGTACAACAACAGGGCTAGATAACTTACTCTTTCCATCATTGCCACTATCTATGAATCCCATTTTAAGACTATTTTTCTTCTTCTCTTCATTTTTCTTTTTTTGTTTTTGATAAGCACTTTCTGTAAATGACATAACAGATTGATATTTTTCAGATTGTGTTTCTAGAACTGCTTTAACATTTAAAGGTAAGTATTTAATGATAAGTCTTAATTGTGTATCATTATATTGAGCTGCAATATTATTAAATGATTCAACATATTTTTCTTCATTTTTTCCTAATCTTTTATAATGAGCTAATATGTTTTGAATTTCTGTTTCAGTAACACTGTTTTCAGTTTCTTTTTGATATTCAATTTCATCATTAGCTAATCCGTAATATTGTTTAGCTTCTTTTTTAGTTCTAGGATTTCTTATTAATTTACAAAGTTCTGCAATATTTCTATCTCTTCCCATTATTGCATTGTATAATCCTATACCAAAAAGTTTTGAAAGTAATGGTTCACCTTTTGATCTTCTATCTAAACAAATCAATATGATTGAAGTACTTCTTGTCATTTCATCGCTTATATTATCAAGTTTTTCAAACATAAACTTATCAATAGCTTCGTAGTTATTGTTTGTAAATGGTTCTAACTCTTCACTAATGATAATTCTATCATAAGTTTGATCTCTTTCAATTTCTTTAATAATAGCATTAAAATAATAAACATTTTTATATGTTATTATCTCTTTATATTTCTCTTTATATTCTTTTACAATAGCTTCAGAAATTTCATCATCGCTAACCGCAAATAAAACCTTCATTTGTTAATTCCTCCAACTTAAGTTATAGTAGATTTTTATCCTTTGTTTTTGTTCTATATTTTAAGAACCAAATCCTTTTACCACTATTGCAAATACAAGTGGTAAAACTTGGCAAATTACAAGTATTGTCACAAATGCAATAATTAATAAGAATCCTCTATCTCTAACATCTACTTTTCTAATACCTATAACATATTGATATATTGCTCCTACGGCTATACCAATAAAACAACATGGTATACTTAATACTCTGACTTTAGCTAATATAAAAGCTGTCCATCCGTATGTTTCATTATTATCATATTGTTTAATATAATCTTGTACTTCGTTACTTCCTTTTTCTTTTATTTCAATTAATTTGCTTGTTGTTTCATCTTCAATTACAGTTGCTGATGTAGGATTAGATGTTGTAGTAGTTGTAGCAGGCATAGCTGTAGCGTTAACTGTAAAGCAAGCAAATACACACATTAATATTACGAAAACAATTGCTATTTTTTTCATCGTATTAACTGCTCCTTTCTCTTATTCCGTTGAATAAACTTATATACAATATAATACACCAGAAAGTAAAAAATGGCAAGTTTTTTTCTTATTTTATTGCAGCTTTTATAAAACTTGCAAATAAAGGTGCAGGTCTGTCTGGTCTTGATTTAAATTCAGGGTGAAATTGTCCAGCGATGAAAAATTTATGAGTTGGAATTTCTACAATTTCAACCAAGCTTCCATCTGGTGAAGTGCCTGAACATATTAATCCATTTTTTTCTAATAATTCTTTGTAATCATTGTTGTATTCATATCTATGTCTATGTCTTTCAGATATATTCTCTTCTCCATATATTTTGTAAGCTAAACTTCCCTTTTTAATCTTGCAAGGATAAGCTCCTAATCTCATTGTTCCGCCTTTTTTTGAAATACCTTTTTGTGATTCCATTATATGAATTACTGGATTTTTACAATTTTTATTTAATTCAGCTGAATTAGCATCCTCTAATTTTAGTACATCTCTTGCAAACTCGATAACTGCCATTTGCATACCTAAGCAAATTCCTAAAAATGGTACATTGTTTTCTCTTGCATATCTAACTGCTTGAATCTTTCCTTCAATTCCTCTATTACCAAATCCGCCTGGTACCAATATTCCTGAATAGTCTTTTAATTTTTCTTTAACATTTTCTCTTGTTATTTTTTCACAATTAACTAAATCTATTTCCACTTTTGTATTATTTGCAAATCCACCGTGTTTTAAACTTTCTATAACAGAAAGATATGCATCCTCTAAAGAAACATATTTACCTACAATTGCAATTTTAACATTTTTATCTTTTAGTCTTTTAATTTTGTTGATCATTTTTTCCCATTCTTCGTTATGTGGTTCTTTTTTTCTTAGTTTCAATTTTTCACAAACTACGTCAGCTAGTCCTTCTTTTTCAAACATTAGTGGAACTTCATATAAATCATCAACAGTAGAATTTTGAATTATGTTTTTCTTTCTAACATTACAAAATAGTGCTAATTTTTCTTTTAAATCTTCTGGTATATCTAATTCAGATCTACAAACTAATACATCTGGTTTTATTCCTAAACTTTGTAATTCTTTTACAGAGTGTTGAGTTGGTTTAGATTTAAGTTCATTAGATCCAGTTATATATGGTAATAAAGTAACATGAAGATTTATTACGTCTTCTTCTGGTTTTTCAAGACGTACTTGTCTTATAGCTTCTAGGAAAGGTAAGCTTTCTATATCTCCAACTGTTCCTCCTATTTCAGTAATTACAACATCTACATCTGTATTTTCAAAACTGTATATTTTTTCTTTTATTTGGTTAGTAATATGAGGAATTACGAGAACTGATTTTCCAAGATAATCTCCTCTTCTTTCTTTTTCTATTACTTCTGAATAAATCTTTCCAGTTGTTATACTTGAATTCTTAGAAAGATTTTCATCTATAAATCTTTCATAATGTCCTAAATCTAGATCTGTTTCTGCTCCATCATCTGTTACAAAAACCTCACCATGTTCATGTGGATTCATAGTTCCTGGATCCATATTTATATATGGGTCAAATTTTTGCGCTGTTATTTTATATCCTCTATTTTTTAATAATCTTCCAAGTGAAGCAGCTGTTATTCCTTTTCCTAATCCTGAAACAACTCCTCCAGTTACAAATACATATTTAGTTTTCATATTGTACTCCCTTTCCCACGCATTAATTCGTATATAAAAATAAAAAAAGATTTAAAAAAATCCATACAAAAAATGCGGTTTTTTTTAAATCTATATTTGTATTTTAACACCAATAGAAAAATTTTTCAATATTTTTTCTCATTATTTTACTTTTTTCTTTTTATCTTTTTATTTTTATATTTTGTTCTTTTTTATATTCTTGTTTTTTATATTATTATTTTTAGATTAGATTATTATTATTATTTTAAATTGCAAGTAAAAAACAGATAGAATATTCTATCTGTTTTTAATAAACTAATTATTTTATAATTTATTGAATTATATAGTTGTCTTCTTCTAATGCTTTTTTTAGATACTCTTTACTTAAAGATTCTTTACTCACTTCAATTCCTTCTTGAGCAAGATAAGCTTCAGCATCCATTGTCATTATCAAATTATTTCCTTCTGCTTTCACTTCTAATCCTGTTGTTTGATCATCAGCTCCAAGATTTCCATAAAGAGCCGCAAATGATGATGCTGTATCTTCATCAGATAATTTCATGGTCATTTTTAATGTTTCAGCTTTGTTATCTTTAAATGTTATTTCTATTGTTTCAGTATAATCTCCTAAGAAATTATCACCTTTTATTTCTTTTGTAGCAATTAACTTATCTTCACCATCATTCTTTTTCTCTTCTTTTTTTCCGCATCCTGCTAAAGATAAAAGCATTACTAACATTAAAGATATTGCAAGAATACTTTTGACTGTTTTATTCATTTTGTATCCCCCTTCAGATTATATCTGTTATTTTAATTCATTATTTCATTTTATAAATTTAATAAATATATAAATAATGTATTAGATTTTATTGAACTGTAAATCCATCAGCTCTTAATTCTTGGATTAATGCTTCTTTTGTAATTTCATCAGCATCATATCCTTCTTCATCCATAAATGCTTGCGCATTCATTGTCATAACAATATAATTTCCTTCTGCTGTAATTGTCATTCCTTCAATAGACTCTCCTGCTGATTGTAAGATTGATGCATAAGTTGCTGGTGTACTTGCATCAGCAAATTCCATTTTTACTACAATTACACTTGGTACATTACCTGCATATGTTACTTCAATTATTTCTCTTGTTTCTCCCATACTACTCTCTCCAGCTGCTATATCTTTATAAGCAACTATTTTATCTCCAGTAGTAGTTGTTGTTGGTACTGTTGTTGTAGTTGGTGTTGGTACTGTTGTTGTAGTTGTTGTATTTGTATTCACAGTTGTATTTAGATCAATAGCCATATTTTGATCTCCAGTAAATGTAACAACTTCATTACCAATAGTTGAACTTGTAGGATCAACAACTGCAATATTATTAGCTGGTTCTTCTTTCTTTTCTTCTTTTTTACCACATCCAGCAAGTGATATTAACATAACCATCATTAATGCAATGGCTAAAGCAATTTTCATTGTTTTTTTCATTTTATTTCCCCCTTGAATTTTTGATTTAAAAATATTATACCCAAAATTTTTTTTTATGTCTATTGATTTTAAAAAAATTATAAAATTAATAAAAATAAAAAATTTAAACATTACAAAAAAAATGGAGTAAACATATAAGTTCACTCCATCAATATTTTTTATTTTATTTTTTTATTTTTGAACTGTATATCCTTCTTCAACTAATGCTTTTTCTAAGCTTGCTCTTGTTAATTCTTCAGTTGCTCCTTCTTGTGCAGCATATGCAGCAGCATCCATTGACATTACTAAGAAATTTCCTTCAGCTGTAACTGTCATTCCTTCTTCTGCCATAGAGCTTAATAATCCAGCATATTGAGATGGTTTGCTTGAATCTTCAAATTCCATTTTCATAGTTACTTTATCTGCTTTTCCATCTTTGAAAGTAACTTCTACTATTTCTTTCTTTTCTCCCATTGCGCTTTCACCTTCAGCGATGTCTTTTGTTGCTACTAATTTATCTCCAGAATCTTTCTTATCTTCTTTCTTTCCACATCCTGCTAAAGATAATACCATAACCGCCATTAAAGCGATTGCTAAAATACTTTTTACTGTTTTTTTCATCTTTTATTTCCTCCTTAAAAAAATCATACGCTTATTATATATATAAAATCATAAAATGTCTAATATTTTTTTAAATTTTTGATATATTTTATTATTATTATTTTATACTTACTAATTGAATAAGTAAATAATTCAGTTGAAAATTTCTTTCATAAGTGATATATGTATTAAATAACAATATATCAGGAGGTAATTTTATGGAAAATATAGAAATAACAAGACCTGCTTTTTTAGAAATTGATTTAAAAAATTTTCAGTATAATATTAATGAAATAAAAAACATTGTTGGTAATAAAGTAAAAATAATGCCTGTTATAAAAGCTAATGGTTATGGAACATATATCAACAAATGCTTAGATGTTATTAATCAATTTGATATAGTTGCAGTTGCAACTGTTGATGAGGCAGTTGAGATAAGAAATTTAGGTTATGAAAAAGAGATTTTTGTTTTGAATCAACCATTTGAGAGTGAAATAGAAAAAATACTTAAATACAATATAGTAGTTGGAATTAGTTCATATAGTTTTGCTGAGAAATTAGCTCAAACAAATAAAGAAGTAACTGTGCATGTTGAAATAGGAACTGGTATGGGAAGAACTGGAGTTCATCCTTATAAAATAGATAAATATTTACAAGCTTTAGCTTCAAATATTAAAGTAGAAGGACTATATACTCACTTCTCTTCTGCTGATATTGATGATGAATATACAAAACATCAATTATATTCATTTAATATTGCTGTTGAAACTGCGAAAAGAATTTTAGGTAATATTAAATATATTCATGCTGCTGCATCAAACGCATTGCTTAATTATCCAGATTCAAGATTTAATTTAGTTCGTCCAGGGATTATTATGTATGGATATCAATCAGCAGAAGATACTTATCAAAAAATCAGTTTAAAACCGGTTGCCAAACTAAAAGCGAAAGTTACATTTTTAAAAGAAGTACCAGAAGGTACAAGTATTGGCTATAGTAGAAGCTTTATTACAAAGAGAGAAACAAAAGTTGCAAATGTTCCAATAGGCTATGCTGATGGTTTTAGAAGAGATTTTTCAAATGGTTGGAATGTTCTAATCAATGGACAAAAAGCTCCAATAATTGGTAAGGTTTGTATGGATAGTTTTATGGTTGATGTTACTGACTTAGATGATGTAAAAATTGGCGATGAAGTAATCATATGGGATAACGAGAATATAACATTAGATGAACTTGCTGAAAAATGTAATACTATCAATTACGAAATTCTTTCAACTGTTGGTCAAAGAGTGCCAAGAAAATTCATTAATTAATCTATGCATTAATACACATTCATACCTGAATATATAAATCTAAATAATATATGAATAAAAAGAAGAAGCTTTCGGTTCGGTCGAAAGCTTTTTAAATTAATTTTACTCCACTTCTTCGTAGAGTTTATTTTGGGATTTTTTCTCGATTCTAATCGCTTCTGCAACCGCAAAGGCTTTCATGTCTCTGTGGTCCCTTACGTACCTATACAGGGACATAAATACCCCCGGCTTCTCCTCACAGATCAGCCGCAGGGCCAAATCCAGTATCTCAGAGAATTCAGCGTCTTCACGCTGAATTCTCTTCGGATCATTCACGGGGCCGCGAATAACCCTAGAGATTGAACCTTTATGTACCTGCACAACCGCGTAAAAGGTAGTACTTCCAACGCCAAATTGTAGCATAGTTCTACCTCCCCATTCATTTGATTGCTATTCAACACCACTTATACCGAACACGAACCCGAAGGCTCTATAAGTGGCTTAGCACTTGGCTAGGAATTTCGTAAAATATCTTATCATATTTTTATGTAAATTACAAGTATGAATTCTTTTGTCTATTTTTTATATTCAAAATAATATTATGAATATAAAAATAACCCAAGAGTTTAACTCTTGGGTTTGGTGCAGATGGCCGGAATCGAACCGGCACGGGATTTAACTCCCGCAGGATTTTAAGTCCTGTGCGTCTGCCAGTTCCGCCACATCTGCATATTCTATATTGAACTGGCTTTGTCTTACGACAGAACATATTATAATACTTTTTTCTTTCATTTGTCAATACTTTTTTATAATTTTACATTAATATTATTTTTTGCTTCTGGATCTTCGATTCTAAATAGGCTTTCTTCTTTGAATCCAAATATGCCTGCTATAATATTATAAGGTACAACACTTATTCTTGTATTATATGTTGTAACATCATTATTGTATATTCTTCTAGCTGCTTGTAATTGACTTTCCATCTTAGTTAGACTCTTTTGTAAATTTAAAAATTGTTCACTTGCTTTTAATTCTGGATAGTTTTCTGCTACTGCTAAAACATGATTTATTCTATCATTTAATTCTTCACTTACTTTCATGTCATTTGTTTGATTATATTGAGCTCTTAATTCTGTTAATTTTTCAAAAGTATCTTTTTCATAATTCATATAACCTTTTACTGTTTCAACTAAGTTTGGTATCAAATTAAATCTTTGTTGTAGATATACATCTATTCCACTCTTTGATTGTTGTACTGTTTTCTTTGCTTTTAAAATTGTGTTATATTGTGAAATAACAACTAAAACAATAATTACTCCTACTATAATTAATAATGGTCCCATCCTACTCATTTCCTCTCTTTTCTAATATTCTGTTTCTTCTATTACTTTCATTATCTTATAAGTTAAGTTAAATGTAAAGTCTAAAAGTTTATAATATTTATATAATGTATTTTTATCAAATGCAGCAGTCATTAATGATGGTGTTTCAAACATCATACCTGTAAAAAATCTTAAATACAATTTATTATCTTTTATAGATAAATCATATCTTATCTTTGTATAATTTCTAAATTCCACAAGCATTTGCATTATATCTGCTGTTAATAACTGTACTGCAACTATCTTATTTGATCCATATACATCAAAATACTTTTCAAATTCAGGTGAATCTAACTTTATTTTTGGAGATGCTGGGTTAATAGCTCTTCTACCAAACATAGCATCTTTTCTTAAATAAAAAGTCTGATTAAATGGTTTTGGTGTATCAATCTTAGCAAATATTCCTCTAAACAAAGTATAATAATGTGTGTGTCCATCTTTATCTGTTGATTTATACTCTGTATGTACCTCTGCCATTTGAGCATTACATTTATTTTTTAATGTAAGTTCCATATAATCATCTGAACTATATCTATCAAATCTTTCAAATTCCGCTTCTCTATACACATTAGTTGGCATTCCTTGTAATGGCATATAATTAACATTATCTTCAAAGTTCTTTATAAGTTCATTTATAATATATTCTTTATACTGTCTTGCATAACTTCCACCGGCTGTTTCCTTAATAGGTTTCTTTCTATTTTTTATTAGACATATTATTATAATAAGTGGAATATAAAACGGAAACATTAATACTATAACTGAACCTAAAAATGGACTTACCATCGCTATTAAAACAAATACTGAAAAAACTATTCCTATTCCCAATATTGCTTTAAATATCTTTTTGTCCCTTTCTTCTCGTGCTTTTATTCTTAACTTTTCAATTTCTTTTCCTTGTTCTGTATCCTTTATCCTATTATAAAATTGTTCAAATTTTTCGTCATAATTCTTAAAATTAACACCAGCTGTTCCAACATAATTAATAAGTTGTCTATCAGATTGTGCAGTTAGTAGCGCAACAATTATTACTATAAAAATTAATATTGGTACAAACATGCCTATGATCATCATTATCATCATACCAGTCGTCATTTTTATCACCCTTTTTATTATATTATACATTTTTTAGTATTCAGTTTGTTCTAGAATTTTTAATACTTTATCTTGTAATTTAAAAGTAAATTTCAAAATAGAATAGTATTTATATATTGTATCTTTATCTAATGTTTCTTTTTTTAAATATGGGGCTTCAAACATTTCTCCCGAAAAAAATCGTAAAAACAATTTGTTATTTTTTAGAGAAATATCAAATTTAACTTTTATTTCTTTTTGAAATTCTACTAACATTTGCATAATATCTGAAGTTAGTATTTGCATTGTTAGAAGTCTATTAGTTCCATATACATCAAAATACTCTTCAAATTCAGGTGCATCTAATTTTATTTTAGGTGCTTGAGGCTTAGTAAATATACCTATTTGTTCATTTACTCTAATAAAGAACTTTTCTTTAAATGGTTTTACCATATCAGTCTGAGTAACCAATCCTCTAAAACGTGTGTAATAACCATTTTTTGTACGATTTTCAGTATGAACTTCTGCCATAATCATATGAGAATTCTTTTCTAATGTAAATTCCATATAATCGTCTGATGTGTATCGGCCATATAATTCAAATTCACCTTCATTATAAATATTTTGTGGCATACCTTGCTTTGGGGAATATTTTACATCATTATCAAAAAATTTTGCTATATTTAAGATTACTTTTTGTTTGTATTCTTGTGTATACATTTCTTCATCTGATTTCTTCGAACTATGAGCGATAAATATACATATAGAAAGTGCAAACATAACGCAAATTATATACAGTCTTCCTATGATTCCTCCTAAATTAAATAATATCGGTATAATATAAATAGATAAGAATATCATCATAATCATAGCTGACAACACACCAAACATTGCTTTTTCTTTCTTTGCTTTTTTCTTTAATATACCCATTTTGTCTGAATCTGCGTTTTGTAATATGTTTGAATAAATTTGTTCAAAATTTTTATCATAATACTTATATTCAAATTTAACATCTTTTACTTTAGTATGCATTGAAGCAGCTATGATGATAGAGATGGCTAAAACTACCATGATTAATGTTATAATCATCCAAATGATTACTATAGCATCCATTAATCTCGTTCCTTTCTTTTTATATTGTTACTTCTATTTCTAAAAATCATTTTCTTCTAAAATTTTCATAATCTTATATGATAACTTAAACGAAAACTTTATTATTAAGTAATATCTATACAAAGTATCCCTGTCCCATGCATCAATATATGTAGCTGGAATTTCAAAAATTGGGCCAGTTAGATATTGTATATATAACTGATTATTCTTAATTGTAATATCGAATCTTATTCCTGTTTTTTCCTTAAATTCTAAAAGCATTTGCATTATATCTGCTGTTAGTATTTGCATTGCAACGATCTTATTAGAACTATATACTTCATATGTCTTTTCAAATTCTACTGAATCCATGATTACTTTGTCAGCATTCAATTTTGATTTCCAATAGAAATCATCATAACTATCTCTTAAAAAGAAATCTGAATTAATTGATTTCTTTAACTCACTTTTAACAACAACTCCCCAAAAAAGTGGTTCATATCCAATAGTTTGATTCCCTACAGTTTCTATCTCTGTCAAAACTTCTGCCATACTTAACGAATACTTCTTCTTTAATACTACATTCATTAAATCAGCTGAACTATATCTTTGATACTGCTTCTTAAAGTCAGCTTTATTATAGTCTTCTTTTGACAATCCCTCATTAGGTTTATATTCTATATCACACTTTAATTCTTTTAAAAATGGAGTAATAATATTTTCCTTATAATAATTTGTGTATTCTATTTCCCCTTTGCTTTTATTCTTTGGTTTATTGGGCTTATTTTTAAAAGCAATTAAGTCTATTAATGGAGAAAATAGTTTGAACGCCATAATAAAAATCGATAAAAGTCCTAATGCAATCCATACTCCATCCATACCCTCTGTTAACAATATTATCAAAAGTAAAAATGCTGCAACTATCACAATTATTAGTAAATTAGCTTCTTGGTCTCTTAATTTTTTTCTTAAAGAGTTTAGTTCATTTTTTTTAGATTCTATTTTTTTCTCTACTCTAGCATAAACCAGTTCGAATGCTTTATCATATTCTTCAACTTTATTTTGATTACCTATTTTTTCACGAAGTTCCTGACTGCTATAAGATATTCCATATTTATTGATTTTCTTAACTCCTAATACAACACTTATTATAGTTATTATTATTAGCATACCCAAATATACTAAGAAAAAATACTCTCCGCCCATTTTTCACCTTCTCTACATTTCAACACTTATTTCTTTATTTAAACTTGTTGAATAGATAAATACTCTATCAACTTTTCTTTTAGTTGATTTTTCTATTGCTCTCTTATATAAATCAAGTTGAACTTTGTATTTATCAATTAATTCTTGTTCATAATTTACTCTATCAGTCTTATAATCAACTAATACTATTTTATCATTTTCGTCTACATAATACAAGTCAATTATACCTTGAACTAAAACCTTATCCTCATTATTTTTTACATCATATATCTCATTTGCTAATACATTAATATAAAATGGTTGTTCTTTATAAACTATCTTAGCATTTTTTAATTCTTTTGCAATTTGTGATTGTGTAAAATTATAAATTTTATACACATCAATTACATCCGCTTCTTCCTGTGAGATTCTATTAGAAAGAACTAAATCATTTATAAAGTCTTTTATATCATTAATAGTATAATCTTTCTTTTCATCTAACATTTGTAAGCAAAGATGCATTAGAGTTCCTCTTTGAGCGGCTGAGATACCTTGTTTTTTCTCAATAAATTCTGGAACATCTTGTAATTTAATTGTTTGTACTTCTTCTGTTTGTGCTTCTTCTATATTGTTTTCTTTTATTTGTTCTATTTCTAATTTTATTTCTTTTATGTTGTTTTCTATTTTCTTCTCTTTAATTAAACTTACAGATGTTTTAGTCGGAATAGTCACTGACTCACTATACTGATAATTCCAATTCAAAATGTTTCTAATTTCATTTATCTTTTCTTCGCTTAACTTTGTATTTTCTTCTTTCTTCTTAAGAATATCTTTTTCTAAATCATAGCTTTCTTCATTTTCTTCTCTGTTTTCTTTTATTTGTTTTACTATATCCGCTTTTTTATGAATAATTAATTGCATTTTATCATTATGTTCTTCATCATCTTTATTATATAAATAGATTAATTCTAACCAATTTAAGTATGAAGTATATTTTTGAATTATATTGCTATCTATCTTATTGTTTTTATTCTTGCTATACGAATTTAAGATTTCTTCTTTTTCTTTTAAAGCTTTCTCAACCTCCTTTGAATAACCTGTTATTATTAGTTGTTCTTTCGCTCTTGTTAATGCAACATATAATACTCTCATCTCTTCAGATAAAGATTCTCTTCTTGCAACACATCTTATTGCTTCTTTTGCCAAAGTATTGTATTCTATTTTTCTTTCATAGTTTTCATATTTAGGACCTAATCCTAAGTCTTGGTGTAATAGAATATTATTGTTTAAGTCTTTTAAATTAATTCCTTTACCTGTTCCTGATAAAAATACAATCGGAAATTCGAGACCTTTACTCTTATGGATACTCATAATTCTAACAACATCATCATTTTCGCTGATTAGTTTTGCAGAAGATAAATCTCCACTTCCAGTCTTTATTTTTTCAATAAAGTTATTAAAATTAAATAGTCCTCTAAAACTTGCTTTTTCATATTGTTTTGCTCTTTCAAATAGCATCTTTAAGTTAGCTTGTCTTACTTTTCCATTTGGCAACAAACTAACATAATTATAATATCCTGATTCTATATAAATTTTCCATAATAATTCATCTAGTGGTAAATACTCTTGAGCTTCTCTCCATTTGTTAATTGTTTGTATAAATCCTATGACTTTATTTCTTAAATTTATTTCTTCTGTATCTGTTGAATCTATTTTTTCTTCAATGTATTTTTCCATTGACTCGTAGAAGCTTGTTTTTTTCTCAACTAATCTAATTGACACTAATTCATTGTCTGAAAAATCACCTATTATACTTCTTAAAACAGTTATAAGAGGTATGTCCTGCATTGGATTATCAATAATCTTTAATACTGACATCATTACTTGAATTTCAACTGAATCCAAATATTCTTGTGAGACATCACTAAATACTGGTATATCTAATTCTGATAATTCCTTTTCATATGATGGAGCAAGAGCACTTGTAGATCTTAAAAGTATTGCTATATCTTTTGGTCTAACTTTTCTATAACATTCCTTTTTTCTATCCCATACAACATGATCACTATTTAATAATTTTTTAATTTCACTTGCAACAAATTTAGCTTCTAGTTCTGTATTTTCAATTCTGTCTAGTTCATCCTCTTCATTAGTACTATTACTCTCTATATCATTTTCTATTTCATTTTCGTTTTCAGTTTCTGTTTCTAGTTCATCCTCTTCATTTTGTTTTAAATCAATTATATGGAATTGAGTTTTAAGATCATCTTTTGGTTCTTCATAAGAAGCTCCTAAATTTAAATACTCATCATTTTCATACTCGATATCTCCAAGTTTTTTACTCATAATATTTTGGAATACCAAGTTTGTTATATCAAGTACATTAATTCGACTTCTAAAGTTTTTAAATAATTGAATTTTTAGTCCTGTACTTTGATCATTAAAATTTTTCTTTAAATCATAGTTTTCATATTTATTCAAAAACAAGTTAGGGCAAGCTTGTCTGAATTTATATATACTTTGCTTAACATCTCCAACCATAAAGATATTATTACCTTTTGATATTGTTGTTAAGATTTGTTCTTGAACCAAGTTACTATCTTGATACTCATCAATTGCAATTTCTTCAAATTTTTCTTTATATTTTTCTGCTACTTCTGTTCCGACATGATTTCCATTTTCATCTTTTTTAGTTAATAGTTTTAAAGCAAAATGTTCCATATCATTAAAGTCAATTATATTTTTGGTTTTCTTTCTTTTAGCAAATTCATCACTAAACTCTAATATAAGATTTTTTAGCTTACTTAATATTGGATACATAGCATAAATATCTTCATATGCTTCTTTTGAACTATAAATCATTAATTTCTTTTGAATAACTTCAAATTTCTTTTTAATAAAATCTCTTTTAGCTTTTGCATCATCTTTTGCATTTGATACTAGTTTTCTATCTGAAGGCCATGTATCAAGTTTAAATCCTTGCACAATTTCAAAGCCTAAATCCCATGAATCTAAGCCTTTATTTAATTCTTCATATTTATCTAAATCATTACTTATTGTTCTATAATATTTTTCTAATTCTGGATATTTATTTAAACTGTTTTGTATATTCTTTGTTCCATATATACAATCTTTCAGAATACCTCTTATATTCTCTATTAATATTTTTCCCCATTCACTATTTACAAAATCTTCGTTTTCATCAATTGCTTTTTTTACATTAAATTTTTCAATATTTTCTTCTAACCATTCTTCTGGATATGGGCTACTTTGTATATATTCATATATTTTAAGTACAAGTTCTTTTAATGGTTCATCCCCTCTATAACCTGTATAAATATTTATTAAATCTAGAAAATCTTGGTCTTTTTCTATGTATTTTTTTTCAAATAAGTCCTCTAAAACTTCTTGTTTAATCAATTCTATTTCAGCACTATCTGCAATTCTAAAATTAGGAGTTATATCCATTTCATAGAAGTTATTCTTTATTACATCTAAACAAAAAGAATCTATTGTACAAATACTTGCTTTTGATAAAAGCATTATTTGTTTTTGCAAATGCTCGTCTTCTGGGTTTTCATCAAGCTTTTTATATATTGCTTCTAAAATTCTTTCTTTCATTTCAGCAGCTGCTGCATTAGTAAAAGTAACAACTAACATTTTATCAATATCTATTTTTTTATTAATAATCTTGTTAATTATTCGCTCAACTAAAACAGCGGTCTTTCCACTTCCCGCTGCTGCTGCTACTAATATATTAGAACCTTCTTCATAAATTGCTTGTTTCTGTTCTTCAGACCATTTAACCTCTGCCATAGCTTTCCCTTTCTTTTTGTCTTTTTAGGGACACCTTCTACAAAATACCATTTTATATAATCCCAAGTATATGTTTTGTTTTTTCTACTGGTTCATCTACTATTTCATATACTTCTAATAATTCTTGTACCTTTTCATTACCTAATTCTTCATTATTTGCATGAATATAAGCAAGAGTTTCACCTGCTGTAACATAATCTCCTGTCTTCTTTTCAATTGTTACACCAACTGCCATATCTATTTTATCTTCTTTTCTAATTCTTCCAGCTCCTAAACTTCCAGATATTCTTCCAACTTTTTCAGCATCTAATGATTTTATATATCCTTCTTTATTTGCTACAACTGGTAGGATATATTCTGCTTTTTCAAACTTATTTGTGTCTTTTACATATTCAATATCTCCACCTTGTCTTGCTATAAGTTCAATAAATTTATTATAAGCTTTTCCATTTTCAATATTTTCTAAGATTCTAGCTTTATTCTCTTCTAGATTATCTCCTTTACCTGCAAGTTTTAAAATATATGCTCCAATTTCTAGTATAACCTCTTTAACATCAGGCTTCATTTTATTTTGTAAACATTCAATTGCCTCTATCATTTCCAAACTATTTCCAACAGCATATCCTAAAGGTTCATCCATTGCAGTTATAACACAAACTGTCTCTTTTCCAGCTAATTTTCCAATTGCACTCATCTTTTCTGATAAAAGAGTAGCATCTTCTTTTGTTTTCATGAATGCTCCTTTTCCACACATAACTTCTAAAACAATTTTATTTGCTCCAGCTGCAATCTTTTTACTCATTATACTTGAAGCAATCAAAGGTATACTTTCTACAGCACTTATTGTATCTCTTAATGCATATAGTTTTTTATCAGCTGGTGCTAAGTTTAAAGTTTGTCCCATTACACTAATTCCAATTTCTTCAACATTTTTCATAAATTCTTCTATTGTTATTCCTGTATTATATCCTGGAATAGATTCTAATTTATCAACAGTTCCTCCTGTGAACCCTAATCCTCTTCCAGACATTTTTGCAACAGGAACTCCAAGAGATGCAATAATTGGAGTAATTATAAGTGTTACCTTGTCTCCAACTCCTCCTGTACTATGTTTATCTACTACATTTGTTCCAAATTTAGATAAATCTAAAACATCTCCTGAATTAGCCATAGCTAAAGTTAAATTAGTTGTTTCTTCATCTGTCATCCCATTAATAAAAATTGCCATTACAAGAGCTGCTGCTTGATAATCTGTAACAGTTCCTGCTGTATATTCTTTTATAAAAAAATCTATTTCTTCTTTTGATAATTCTTTTTTATCTCTCTTTTTTGCAATAATATCTAAAATATTCATCGTATTACCTCCTTATTCCTCACTTCTTACTTATTTGTTTATGAAATTTTTAGTAAATGTTCTTCTATGTATTGGACATAAACCGTGTTCTTTTATGGCTTGTATATGTTTTGCAGTTCCATATCCTTTATGTCCTTCAAAACCATATTCAGGATATTCTTTATCCATTTCTCTCATTATTCTGTCCCTTGTAACTTTAGCTAAAATTGAAGCTGCTGCAATACTATAACTTTTAGCATCTCCCTTTATTATAGATCTATAAGGTATTCCTAATGTATCTATATTTGTTAAAGCATCAACTAAGATTACATCTGGTTTTGTTTCTAAACAATGAAGAGAAATTGTTAAACCTTTTTTAGTTGCCTCTAGAATATTTATTTCATCAATTTCATCATTTTCTATTATTCCAATCCCATAACTAATAGCTTCTTCTTTTATTTGTTCAAATAGTTTTTCTCTTTTCTTTTCAGAAACTTTTTTTGAGTCATTTACTCCTTCAATCATTGAATCTTTTGGCATGATTACGCTTGCAACGACAACAGGACCAGCTAGTGGTCCTCTTCCTGCTTCATCTATTCCACATACATATTCTAATCCTTCTTCATTATGTATATGGTTTTCGATTTCTTTTAATCTATTTAATCTTTCTAATTCTGTTTCTTTCATTATTCGTCCTCTTCACTATCTTCATTTTCTTCTTTATCTTCTTTTGTATCTTTTTGCTCTTCTTTATTTTCTTCAGTATTATCTTTTATTTCACTTAATTTATATACAATTTGTCCATCTTTCTCTATTCCATTTAAATATACAACTTCTTCTGTATCATAACTTACCAAAAAGATGTCTGAATCTTTAATGTCATAAACATGAAGTTTTTCTAAATCTTTTTTATTTAATAAATAATAATCATCATCTTCATCAATTATTTCTTTTTCAATTAATTCTTTTACTTTATCATTATCTTCTATATCTTCAATAGGAGTTCCTATTAATTCTGCTTTATCATCTTCATCAGCATTTTCTTCCATTATTTCTTTATCAGAATAAGTTTTACTTCTTGCTTGAATTAAAAGCATTACAGTTGTTAAATCTTCTAACTCTTCCTTTTTAGTCCATTTCTTTATAATTATAACAGTTTCTATTATTGCGAATATTATGACTGCAAGTACTATTATAACTAATATCATTGATAATCCCTTTTCACTTTTATAATTTTTCTCCATACATCTCCCTCATTTTTCATAAGTTTTATAATTTTATAACTTTTATTAAAAATTTTATTTTTTAAACTTTATTTTCGTCATTATATCATTACACTTTTTATTTTTCAATGACCTCTTTTTATTAAATTATTATTGCCTGTTTTCTTGACTATTTGCGTAAAATACTGTATTATATTTTTACTATAAGTATATATAAATTATATATTTAAATACAAAGTACTATAGATAATTATATAAGGGGAGAAAAATAAAAATATGTTATGTTCAAAATGTAAGAAAAATACAGCTTTAATTTTTATTAATAAGATGTCTAATGACCCTGCCGAGAAAAATCAGGTGGAGGGTTTTTGTTATAATTGTGCTAAAGAACTTGGTATCAATCCTTTAGAAGTTCTTGCAAAACAAGTTACAGATCTTAGTGGTGAAGATGCTAATATGAATATGGATGATATGTCATCTCAATTAGAAACAATTTTCAATGATATATCTAAAAATCTTTCTGAAGAAGAATTAGAGTTTAATGCTTCAGAAGTTGAAAATGGTGGCATTCCATTAGGTTCTATCTTCAACAACATTATTAAAAATGCTGCTCAAGAAAATGCAGCTGCAGAAGGATCAACAGATAATGCAAACTCAAATAAAAGAGTTAAAGTTGAAAAAAGACCTGTTGCAAAGAAGAAAAAAGCTTTAGATACTTTTGGTACAAATTTAACAAATAAAGCCAAAAAATGCGAATTAGATATAGTTATTGGTAGAGATAAAGAAATCGGAAGAGTTATTCAAATATTAAATAGACGTACCAAAAACAACCCATGTTTAATTGGTGAACCTGGTGTTGGAAAAACAGCAATTGCTCAAGGTTTAGCTATCGCAATTGCCAATGAAGAAGTTCCTGCAAAATTATTAAATAAAGAAGTCTATCTTTTAGATATGACTGCTATAATTGCAGGTACTCAATTTAGAGGTCAATTTGAATCTAGAATGAAAGCAATTATTGATGAATGTAAATCACTTGGTAATATCATTTTAGTTATTGATGAAATTCATAATATTATTGGAGCCGGTGATGGTGAACATTCTATGAATGCTGCAAATATTTTAAAACCATCTCTTGCAAATGGTGAAATCCAATTAATTGGTACTACTACTTTAAAAGAATATAGAAAATATATTGAAAAAGACACTGCCTTAGAAAGAAGATTTCAAAGTGTCTTAGTTGAAGAGCCAACAGTTGATGCTTCTATTGATATTCTTGAGGGTATAAAAAAATACTATGAAGATTATCATAAAGTTAGAATTTCTTCAGATGTTATTAGACAAACTGTATTAATGTCTGAAAAATATATTCATGATAGATTTTTACCAGATAAAGCAATTGATATATTAGACGAAGCTTGTTCTAGAATTAATTTAAACAACAAAGAATTATATCAATTAGAAATATTAAAAAATGAATTAAAGAAAGTTCAAGAAGAAAAAGAAGAAGCTGCTCTTGCCGACTCTACTGAAGATTACCAAAAAGCAGCTGATTTAAAAACTCGTGAATGTAGATTAATTGATGAAATCAATCAAATTAATTCTGTACTTGAATTACAAGAATTAACAAATCAAGATATTGCTGAAGTTATTGAAAGCTGGACAAAAATTCCAGTTAAGAAAATAACTGAAGCTGAAACTCAAAAACTATTAAACTTAGAAGAAAACTTACATCAAAAGATTGTTGGTCAGAATAATGCTGTTACTGCTGTAGCAAAAGCTATAAGAAGAAATCGTGCAGGGCTTCAAACTGCTAAACATCCACCATCATTTATCTTTGTTGGTCCTACTGGTGTTGGTAAAACAAAATTATCTAAAACTCTTGCTTATGAAATGTTTGGTTCTGAAGATGCTTTAATTAGAATTGATATGTCTGAATATATGGAGAGTCATTCAACTTCAAAACTAATTGGATCACCTCCAGGTTATGTTGGATATGATGATGCTGGACAACTTACTGAAAAAGTTAAGAGAAAACCTTATTCGATTTTATTATTAGATGAAATCGAAAAAGCTCATCCAGATGTATTCAACATCCTACTTCAGGTTTTAGATGATGGTAAACTTACAGATTCACAAGGAAATACAGTTAATTTTGAAAATACTATTATAATTATGACATCAAATGCTGGATCTAACTTAAATCAAAATGCAATTGGTTTTGGAAAATCTACATTTGATTCAAATAAAGTAATGGATAGTTTAAAACAAACTTTTAGACCTGAATTCTTAAATAGAGTTGATGAAATAGTTATCTTTAATAGCTTAACATCAGATGAATTAATGCAAATCATTGATTTAATGCTTAAAGAAACTGAAAAATCATTACAAGATAAGAATATGTATTTAAATGTATCATATGAAGCAAAACAATTCATCTTAGCTAAAGGTACTGACTTTAAATACGGAGCAAGACCTTTAAAAAGAGCTATTCAAAGATATATTGAAGATGAAATTGCTGAAAAAATTCTAAGAAATGAAATCACAAATGGTCAAACAATTTCAGTTGAAAAAGATCAAAATGAAGATAAATTATATTTTAATATATACTAATAAATAATTAATAATGAATAAAAAAAATTATATATTAAGGATTTATTTAAATAAAAAACCACAGAGCCGGCGTTACACACGCTGGCTCTGTTTGTTCTTGAAAAATTATTCCATTCTCTGAGTCCCATATATCCGCATAGCGTCTATACGTCCTCCCGTCTGGTCCCAAATAATTTTCTTTACGACAGCGGACACAGTCATCTGCTGCTTGTCCGCCATCTCCTCCAAAGTTTCCTCTGTCGTAATCTCGATACTGGTGATGGGAGCAATCTTCCCTCTATCATATCCCAAGTATCTAATCAAATAGCGGAACGGTCCATTTGTGCGATTGTCTGTCATTTGAAGCACCTCCAGAACTTCATGAGACATGGCTTCGGATCGGCACAGGGGTCTCTCAACCCAAATTCGCGTTTATATTAGCATATTTTTATAAGCTTTTCAACACTTTTTAATAATTTTTATTTATTATTTTAATATTATTTCTGTATAAAATTCTTATAACTGGAAAAACTCTATATTATAATTATCATTTTTTCATATCTTTCTTCATTTATTTTTTTCATTTGTAGATTTTTTTCATCTATTTTATCTATTTTTTATACTATTTATAATATGTAAGGAGATTGTTTTAATGGATTTTTTACAAAGTATAGATCTTATGCAATTATTAAAATGTTTTATTGTTGGAGGATTTATTTGTATTATAGGACAAATACTAATAGATAAAACTAAAATTACTCCAGCAAGAATACTCGTTATATTTGTTACAACTGGATGTATTTTAGGTGGTCTTGGAATCTATAAGTATTTAGTAGACTTTGCTGGTGCTGGTGCAACTGTTCCGCTTACTGGGTTTGGATATAATCTATCTAAAGGCGTTATTGAAGATGTCCGAGTAAATGGCCTTATCGGTGCATTTACAGGTGGTCTAAAAGCTTCTGCTGGTGGAATTGCAGCAGCAGTTTTCTTTGGATATATTGCTTCTCTTGTTTCTAAACCTAAAATAAAAAAACAATAATTTCTCTCTTTGAAATTATTGTTTTTATTTTTCACTATATTATTATTATATTTTGTAATTTTTTATCATTAATTATTATTCTCTATCTTGAATTTGAGGATTTATTGAGTTTGTGTCTCTTGATTGTCCTAAATTATCTATTGCTCTTTCTTCAATTCCGTTGCTTTCAACTCCTTCTTGAATACTTCCAATAAATTTTTCTTTACTTGTTCTCTTTAGGTCTTTCATCGTCTCTCCTTCTGGAAGAGCTTTTATTCCATTTTTGCTTCTTAATCTATTGAACCAATTAGAAAGTCTTTCTATTAAACTAATTGAGTTTTGTTTATTCATCATTGTTTCATATATTTTTCGAAAATCCTTTATTTGAGATTTTCTATCAAGATTTGTTCTATCATTATCGGTGCATATCTCAGCATCTGGATTAACATAGTCTTTACTATAGTGATCGTTAAGTATAACCTTTCCTTCTGTTAATGCTCCAACAATAAATTCTGTAGGTATTCCATGGAAATTATCTGGTAATATTTCGAAAATTCCTTGTTCTTTTGAGAATACCTTTTTAGGTATTTTTAAAACAATTGCTGTATTTCCCCTTCTCTTACCATCTCCATTTGGATACATTAATAATGGCCATAAAACTTCAGAATACATAACTGTATTGCTTAAATCATAACTCTTCTCCTCCATTGAAGTATAGTTTCTTAATCCTGTATTAAAGAATGATTCACATGATACGCTTGTATTATGTATTCCGACAACAAAATCTTCATCTTGAAATTGTTCAATAAGAAATTCTATCTGTTCTGGTGTTGCAGCAATACTTTCTAAGTATTCTAACATTACTTGTTTTGAATATTTTACCTTTTTCTTTGGCATAATTATTATCCTTTCATAACAATTTACTATTAAATCATAACATAACCATCTTTTTAATTCAATAAAAAAAGAAAGTTTATAAAACTCTCTTCTTTCATTTATAATTCAATTCTTTATTTTTTAATTAAGCATTTTTAGCGATTTCAGCTATTTTTGTAAATGCTGCTGCATCAGAAACAGCTAATTCAGCTAACATTTTTCTGTTAATTGTAACATTAGCTTTCTTTAATCCAGCTATTAATTTGCTGTATGTTAAACCATTCATTCTTGCTGCTGCATTGATTCTTGTAATCCATAATTTTCTGAAGTTACTCTTCTTGTCTTTTCTTCCAATGTAAGCATACATTCCTGATTTCATAACAGCTTGTTTAGCCATTCTAAATCTATAATGTTTTGCTCCATAATATCCTTTTGCTTGTTTCATTACTTTTTTATGTTTTTTACGAGTTATTCTCGCTGTTTTTACTCTTGCCATTTAATTTTCACCCTTTCTATTCTACTTTCTTCAATATTAGTTACCATATGGTAATAATTTTTTGATTCCTTCAACACATGTCTTATCTGCATATGCATTATTTATTTTTCCTGTTTTTCTTTGTCTTGCAGTTTTGTTTGCTAGAAGATGTCTTCTATTTGATTTTGTTCTTTTTACTTTACCTGTAGCTGTTAATCCATATCTTTTTTTAGCAGCTTTATTTGTTTTTAATTTTGCCATTTTTATTTCTCCCTTCTAATTTTTATTTGCATTTGATAAAATAACAAACATATTCTTTCCTTCTAATGAAGGTTTTTTATCTGGATTTGATATATCAGATAATTCTTCAATGAAACGATTAAGAATGTCTTCTCCTAATTGAACATAATTTAATTCTCTTCCTCTGAATCTAACTGTAATTTTTACTTTACATCCATCTTCTAAGAATTTTCTAGCATTTTTTGCTTTAAATTTAAAGTCATGTTCTTCTGTATTTGGAGTAATTCTTATTTCTTTAAGTTCAAATACTTTTTGTTTTTTCTTAGCTTCTTTTTCTTTCTTAGCTTGCTCAAACTTATATTTTCCATAATTCATTATTTTGCAAACTGGTGGATTTCCATTTGGAGCAACTAGAACTAAATCTAGATTTTTTTCCATTGCTAAATCCATACCTTGATCTGGACTCATAACTCCAAGTTTTTCTCCAGTATCACTAATTACTTGAACTTCTTTTAAATGTATTTGTTCATTAATCAATAATTCTTGTTTTATTCTAAAACACCTCCAAAAAATATATTTTATTTTCTCGTAAATAAGAAAAATGAGTTGCTATAAAGCAACCCACAACTCACTATCACACATATACAGTGCAACGAATATTTAAGAAAATACTTTTATAATATATTTTTTAAATACTTAACCTTTTTCCTTAATTGGATAAGGTGAGAAGTGGATGCTTCTTCTTATTAACAGACAGTATTATATTACATTTGAGATATAATGTCAAGCATTTTTGTAGTTTTACAAGTGTTTTTTTATTTTTCGCATAATAAGGACGTACTTTAAATTAAGTACGCCCTATAAATTTTGTTAGTTCATTTATATTTAAATCTTATTTTTTAGCAATTTTATTTATTCTTTATATATGATTTAATCATTACAGCAAGTACTAAAACTATTGCAGATACTAATAGTATTCCTGGTAAATTATCTTTACCTGTTTTAGGTAATGATTTATTATTTGTAGTATTGTTACCACTTATACTACTATTTAAAGATCCTAAAGAACTATTATTATTACTAGATAATGATGAATTATTATTTATAACTGTATTATTAGTTTGCAAACTTGTAGTTCCTGTTGTTAATACTGTATTGTTATTTTCAGTACTTGTTGTAGTTGTGTCTTCTGCAGATGTTATTACCATCTCATTCACAACCCCTGTTTCCTCGTATTTCGCTGTTACAACATACCATGCATTTACTTTTACATCGTCTTTGTTTGTTATTCCTGTAATTGTTATTGGGTGTTCTGAAAAATAGCTGCTATCATTATGATTATATGAATCAATTTGGTACATCAAAGCTCTAACTTCACTTCCACTTCTTTTCCCCTCATAATTAATAAATATACTGTTTAAAGTGGCTATCTGGCTTGCATCTAATGTAGTTTCTGAATTAGTAAGCTCATTTCTGCTTGTTATTATATCTTCTTCTAATTGATTAATTATTGGTTCATACTGATTATTTGATGGAGTTATAATTGTTGCAAATACCTCGTTACAATTTAAAATAACTAAACTTAGTAATATGATTGCTACTATTCCTATTTTATACATCATTTTTTTCATATCATTCACCTCATATAAAATATTAATATAATTATTTTATCATTAAACTAATATTATCGTCAACTTTAAATCATTATTTAATTAACTATTATTTTAACTACCATTTAACAACAAGTTTTCCAACTTTAGAATTTATATATGCCTCAAGTTTTGTCATAAACTCATCTTGTTTTATTTCTTTATTAGCAACCATTTCCAATCCTTTTTCCCAACTAGCTGTTAGTTTTGGGTTTAGCATATCCGGCATAGATTGTTCTACAACATCATAAATAACTTCTCCAAAATTAGATGGTGTAATTATTTGAGTTTTAGCATTAATTTGAATATAATTAATCTTTTCTAATTTCTTAATTATTTCAGCTCTTGTAGCACTAGTTCCTATTCCAGCTCCTTTTATTTGTTCTCTTAATGCTTCATCTTCAATTAGCTTTCCTGCATTTTCCATTGCTAGGATAATTGTTCCTGAATTATATCTTGTTGGTGGACTAGTTTCAGCATCTTTTGTTTCAAAATTCTTAGCATCAACCTTTTGTCCTTTTTTTAGAGTCTTAAGAATATCTAGGTTTGTATCTAATTCTTGATCTTTCTTTTCTTGATTTTCCTCATCAGTCTTTTCTTCTTGTTCAGCTTTTTCTTCTTGATTATTTAATGTTTTCCCTTTTAATACTTCTAAATATCCAGGATTAATACAAACTTTTCCACTTGTATAGAAGTTTTCTTTATCAATAGTTACTGTTACATTTACTTTATTAAACTCTGCTGGTGGATAGAAAATACTTAAAAATCTTTTTACAATTATCTTGTATACATTCTTATGAAGTCCAGGTAGTTTATCATAATTTTCTAATCCCTGCCCTGTTGGAATGATAGCATAGTGGTCTGTAATTTTGCTATCATTTACATATTTAGATTTAACAATATTAGTAGAATACTTTTCATCTACCATTTTCTTTATAAACCCCTGTATTTCTTCATCCTTAAAATTCTTAGATAATCCATTTAAATTTTTAGTTATCTCTTTTGCAACAGCTGTTGATAAAACTCTGGCGTCAGTTCTTGGATAAGTTACTAGTTTCTTTTCATATAGATTTTGAATTACTTCTAGCGTTTCATCAGGTTTTATCTTAAATCTTTTTGTACATTCATTTTGTATTTCAGCTAAGTTAAATAATAATGGTGGATTTTCTTTTTGTTTTGCTTTTTTAACCTCTGTTACTATTGCTTCTTTATCTTTTAATGACATTATAAAATCTTTAGCATCTTCTATCTTTTTAAATCCAGTTTCATTATATAGTTTTTCAGAATTATACATACTTGATTCTTCTGATACTTTCCATTCAGCTTTAAAAGAACTTGTTTCATCTCCAAATTCTCCAATT
>JAEEGL014048127.1_pt1 | contig 26708 bp, 20 predicted proteins | sample 9134231 | NCBI WGS metagenome assembly JAEEGL01 (sample SAMN16246548, study PRJNA631951) | gut metagenome | biome: gut microbiome; feature: rumen; material: fiber-attached | host: Bos | place: Iran: Karaj | collected 2018-10 | reverse complement strand
CTCAATGGCAGAAGGTCCATTTTTAATTTTACCATCATTGACATTTTGAAGTCCTTCAATTATAGCTTCATACATTTCAATTCTTTCTAATTTTTCTTCATATGTTTTAATACTCATTACAACCATATCACCATAACCATTTTTAGTTATAAATATAGGTTCATTAGTTTCATTACACAAATCGGATATTTTATTAGTATCTCTTAAATCCTTAATAGGTAATATTTGCATAAAAACACCTTCTTTCTGACATAATTATAGCATAATTGTGGCATAACTTCAATGGCAATTTTATGTTTATTATTTAAAACCTATGGGGTGAGAGAACATCTAATCTCTTTTGTATTCCAAAAATTTGTTTTTAATTCAATCAATTCAACCACATGGGGCATTTGTTTAAAGATAACGAACATACCGTCTCAACAGTTTTATATTCAGTCAAACGATAAAAATAATCCAATTATAATTACTTTATTATTTTTAATAATTCTTCCTTAGTTGGATTTGCTTTAGTAATAATTGGAATAATTTTTTGTATTTCTTCTATACTTCTATCCCACCATTTTAATTCTTCTAAGATTTTGATTATTTCATCACTAAATCTCATTTTCTTAATTACACATGGATTACCACAACATATTGAATAAGATGGTAAATCTTTAGTTACTACAGAATTGGCACCTATTATTACTCCATTACCAATATGAACTCCAGGTAATATAGTTACATTTTGCCCAATCCAACAATCATTACCTACTACTGTATCACCTTTAAAAGGTAAGTCATCTATTTTAGGTGTTTCTTGTTTCCACCCATCCATTACATAAAAAGGGAATGTTGTAGCTGCATTCATTTGATGGTTAGCACCATTCATAATAAATTCTACATTATTACCTATTTGACAAAATTTTCCAATTATTAATTTATCACCTAAAAAATCGTAATGATGTGTTACTCTAGATTCAAAATCCTTACCACTATAATATGAATAATCTCCAACTATGATATTCTTTCTTGTAATAGTTGGTTTTATATTTTTCATATTATAGTAACCAGCTTTAGGGTATGTGAAATCAGGATCCGGTACTTTTATATTTCTTACACCTTTTTCATCTATAAGCGTACCACCAGATTCGATAGCTAAAGAATCGAATAAATCATTAACTTCAACATCAAATTTTCTGATTAACAATTCAAGCTTATCATGGCTCATATCATTTACACCTTTTTCTATCTTATTAATAGTAGATCTAGATGTATAACCTAATTCTTTTGCAAATTCATCCTGATTTAATCCAGCCTTTTTTCTTATTTCTTTTACTTTTTCACCAAATTTATTATCCATTAATTATCACATCCTTATATATCAATTATAATATTTTTAACATAAATAATCAACAAATCTACATTTATATATTGATTGACTACCTTGATAATGGTATCATTAAATTGCCATATTTATATGGTTCATTTTAGGAGGAGACAACAGAATGAAACACTTCTACTCGGAGGAAACAACGGGTAGTTAGGAGGTATTAGGTGGAATACCTAATAATTCTTATTGTGATAATGGTATTAATCGTTATTATTAATAAGAATAGCTATCGATAGATAGTATCTTAACTTAAAGTTGTTTCCTCTAAAATGAGAAAAGGGATGATTGGCGTCATCCCTTTTCGTTTTCTTAACTTAAAGTTGTCCCTCAAGACACTTATAGTATAACATATTTTTATGATAATTCAAGATTAATTCAGTGGACTAGTTTTTTCACATTATCGTTTGACTAAAAGAGTAACACTTTCAACGTGAGAATTATTTCCAATTAAATCTAACTCATTGAGTTAAGTTAAAAAAATTTGGGTACGAATACCCAAATTAATTAGTTATCTACTTTTTAGACATAGGAATAGCTGTTACCATTGGATTCCATTCCTTCTCATATGCTTCCTTTAAATATTCTTCGCATTCAGTCATTAAATATTTAATACGAATTGGTAAAACATTTAATTGTCTTAAACTAAATTCTACTTCCTTTTTGAATTTTTCATAAGTCATTTCCATAAATATCACCTAGTTCTTTAAATGCTTGTTATATTTTTATTTTAGCATATTTTAAATTAGAATTACAATCTAATCCAACAAGCTGGTCTTACACCACAGCGTGTATGAGTGTTATATGTTGCAGAGAACTCACCGGCAGCTGTTATAGCCTCAACATGATTTCCTGATTGAAGATATGGAGATCTCAACCAATAAAAGCCATTAAAGCCTTGGCTATTCGCATAATCTGTTGCTGTAGTAGTTCTAAGTTGAGGTGAATTTAAATATGTATTAATTTCCCTATGTGATAATAAGAATATTTCATCACTTGTATTATTAGAATAATATGGATTAGATCCAGAATGAGTTGAATCAGCTGAATTATCTACTGTAGTTGTTACAAATAAACCGATTTGATCTGATGAGAATTTTATAGCAAAATCATTAGCTAAGAATTTTCTTATTGTAGATAATTCATAATTATTACTATATCCATTTCCTAACAAATAGCCCTTATAATAATGGTTTGTTTTACCACTATTTGAATCAAAATAATAATCTTTAGCATCTAAGATTAAATCAGCATAAATTAATGCTTGAGTGCTATTCTCTTCTAAAATTATCCATTTAATAGGATCAAATTTAAACCAATAAACATTATTAGTATTATAACCATTTTCATCCTGGAATGAATTACCTTGTGTAGATGATAATGTAATAACATATGGTCTATATTGAGTGAAATATACTGCTCTATAATAATCACCATTATATTGTACATCCTTATAATACATATATGATGTTACACTACTACTTATATAATATTTATAATCTACCCATCCATTTAGATTTGAAGCTGATGGACGAGCTGAACCACAAAGTGTATTTAATTCTGCAACTAATGCTGCATTAGTACTAGATTTAATTTCTGTTTGTGGATAGAATCCAAAATAAATTTTATTATCTTCTCTTACATATGTAGATACATTAATATAAATTGTTACATCATCATTTGGCATTGTAAAAGTAAGTGATTTAGTTAATACTGCAGTACCACTATTAAGTTTCATTGATACGATATTTTTATCATTTACTACTACAGTATATGTTTTACCATAATATCCTTGGGAATTACTTGTTTCTCCTACAATTGAAACATTGTTAGTGCTTGTTCCAGTAACATTTAGATTAATATCATGTGCATTTAATATAAATTTAGCATAATATGTATTTGTAGTTGTTATTGTAACCTGTTTTGGATTTGTTCTATCTATTATATTAACATATATAGATGAAGATGCCCATCCTCCAAATCCATATCCTTCATTAGGTGTTGCAGAAATTGTTACTGTTTGACCATATTTATATGTACCAGCACCAGAAACTGTACCAGCCTTTGAATCATTATATGAAATATTTAATTGATATTTAATTCTATTGTAATATATTTTTACTACAGTTGTTCCATCAGCATTAATAGTCTCTTGACTAATAGTTGTTGGCTTATTAAATCCTGTATATGATTTAGCTGTAGCCTGTGTTAAAGTGTTAGGTGTTCCAGTTTTAGTTTCTGTATCCTTTGATACAATTGTATAACCATCATCATTTGCATTTTCTTGATAATGCTCTACCTTATAATTTACAGATTTATAATTAAATCTAATTTCTACTGTAACATCATTTGTTCCCATAACGAATGCATATTCAGTTGAATTACCTTTAGATACATCATTAACATACCAGCCATCAATTAAATATTCATCACCAGTGGTTGCAGTTAATGTAACTGTTTGTCCATATTTATATGTACCAGCACCAGTTGCAGAACCCATTTCTGGATTAGAATTTGTAATAGCTACTGAATGCTTATCTCTTTCATAATAAATTTTAACTACAGTCTCTCCATTAGGATTTATTTCTTTTTGCTCAAATGCTTTAGCACTAAATCCTGTATAATCATTAGCTTCTGCTTGAGTTTGTGAGAAAGCTGGACCACTTAAAATTTGTGTATCATTTGAAACAATTGTATAATTGTCATCATTTAGGTTTTGTTGATAATGTTCTACACTATAATTAATTGTTTTATATTTAAATTTGACATTAAATGAAATATTTTCTGTGCCCACAACAAATGAATATTCACATTCATCCCAGATATTTATTCCATTAACATACCAACCATCAATTTCTACTCCATCACCAGGGGTAGCAGTTAATGTAACTGTTTGTCCATATTTATATGTACCAGCGCCAGTTGCAGAACCCATTGATGGATTAGAATTTGAAATAGATATTGTATGCTTATCTCTTTCATAATAAATATTTATTACAGTACTACCATTTGGATTTATTTCTTTTTGTTCAAGTGGTTTTACACTAAATCCTTCATAATTATTAGCTGTGGCGTTTGTATCATCAAATGCCTTTCCACTTAAAACACGTGTATCATTAGTTACAATTGTATATCCATCATCATTTAGATTTTGTTGATAATGATTAACTGTATATTCAATATCTTTTGCTTCAAATCTAGCTTCTACAGATACATCGCTTAAAGCAATAGTAAATTTATATTCTGAATTATTTTCAACAAGATGATCATTAACATACCAGCCTAAGAAATTAAAGCCTGTATTAGGAGTCGCATTTAAAGTTACTTGTTGTCCATATTTATATGTACCAGCACCTGTAGTTGTTCCTTTATTAAAATTATTAACAGAAACATTAAATCTATTTCTATCATAATAAATTTTTATTTCAGTTGAACCATCAGGCATAATCTTCTTTTGTTTAAATTCTTTTGCAGTAAATCCTTCATAAGTTTTAGGGGCAGCTTCTGTTGGATGATTAGAAACTGCAGGGATTTCTTCTTCAGTATCACATTTATATTCATTATTTTCTAGCTTTTCTAAGAAATGTAATACCTTATATGTAGTTTCTTTTTCTTCTACATCAGGCTCAACCTCATCAATTGTTTCATTTATTGTACCTGATTTATTTTCATCTGCATCCTTTTTATTTCCACATGATGCAAATAAAAACAACGCAAATAACATTAATAATAAGAAAGGTAATCTTTTAATTTTCATAATTATTCTCCCACTCTAATATAATACGTTATTATATTATCATTATTAGAAAAAGAAAAAATCACCTAAAAGGATGATAAATAAAAAAATCGCCAACATAGCTGTTGACGATTATTAATTAAATGAAATAGAAAATTTCATCTACTACCTTTTCTTGTTGTTCTTGGGCAGAAATTGTTGCCTCTCCATCTCCCTTTTGAAGTCCATAAGAACCAAATTGAGAATGGTTACCACCATCAATTATTACTTCTTGGAAATCACCTAGGAAATTGTATTTATTTTTCTCATATTGCTTCATAGTTAATATTTTATCATTTGATCCATAAATTGATAATGCCTTAACTCTATCAGGAAGCTTTACAGTAGGATATGAAGCTAAAAGAATTATACCTGATACAATCTCACTTTTAGATGTATAATCAGCTGCCATAGTTCCACCAAGTGAATGACCACACAAATAATAATTATCATATTCATAATTATCTATTACCTTATTACCGCCATCTATACCTAATAATGGGAAATTAAATGGCATTTCTACAATAAATGTATCTACTCCTCTTTCAGCTAGCATAAATAATATTGGCGCATATGCCTCAATTTCCACTCTAGCGCCTGGATAGAATATAAGTGCATTACTTGTACCATCCCCATCAAAGAAATAGCCAAAATCAGTCTCTTTAACCTCTACATCAGCAGTTGATTCTAAATAGCCCTTAGCTTCATCATTAGCTTTAGATGAATTATTGAAATAAGTAAAGAAGGAAATACATAAAACTCCTACAAAAAGAAATAATGTAAGCATTAAATTAACATATACATTTAATTTCTTTTTAAATATTAAATTAAGTAATATAGTTGTCGCAACGGCAATAAATAATGCTAATACTAAAACAATTATCACAACCATCATAAATTTCATAGCTACTCTACTCCTTTCTTATTTTTATTTATTAATTTAATTTCAGAAATAAACATTATAGGTACCGCAACCACACCTACAATCAAGCATGGATATAATCCAAATCCAATATATGACAAGGCATACATTGGAGCTCTTAATGAGAATAATTCAAAATCTCTTTCTGTCATTCCCTTAAAAATAATATTGTTTTGTTTAATATAATTACAATATAGTCCAAACATAGGGACAAATGTCAATGGGAATGATAATGAGCATATTGTACTAAAAATGTATAAAACGACAGGTACCTTAATAAATAAAATAATTATTATACTTACCATAAAGAATATATAACTTATTATAACACAAATAATCGCTTTATTAAATCTAACTAATAATTGACTTACATAATTAATTACAACCTTTAATGCTTCTATTAGTACTATAAATATTATAACAGATTGGAAAGATAAATTGTTAATGTATAAATATAATGGTACTACATTATCCATTATTGGCTGGAATAAGCCAAATGTAATATGGAAAATGATAAACCATTTATCCATTTTAACTGGATTAATGGATTTATCAATATTATTATAATTATTCATTAATTCCTTATATGCAAAAATAATAGGGAATATAGAGCTTATATAGAAAACAGTTGAAGCAATAGATAAAAATACAAATGAATTATCTATATTCGCAAGTATTAATCCTGAAGCTAATATAAATATTAATTTACCTATATTAGTTGCGATCATGAATTTACCTACATTTGTCTTTTTATCACCAAATGTAAATATTAGATTCAATGGAATTGAATATAATGCCTGAGATAATCCCATTAGAGCTGCAGATGCTATTACTGTGTATATATTAATCTTAGCAAAAGATAATATAGCTTCTGTAGCTATTATTGGAATAAAATGGACAATTATACATATTACTCCATATTTTTGAATTATCTTTTTAAAAACAAACATATAAAATATTACAAATAGAGAAAAGATAATTAAATAGGCCATTGATAGCTTAATATCTTCTGTTGTCTTTAAAATATATAAAGGTATAAATACTATAATAATAGCGTCAGCTATTGCTTTTAATAGCTTATGAATAAATATTAAGTTATCTTTTCCCATTTATATCACTTCCAAAAATCTTATTAATTATATATCATAATTAATTAAATTAAAAGGAAAATCAATAAAAAGAAAGGACCTGCTAGGCAGGTCCCAAGAAGGAATATCTTAAGTTTCACAAACTTAAGAAACTCAAAAAGAAATTATAACATTAAAACTATTATTCATTTTCATAAGTGACTTCTATCTTTTTTAATGAGCCACTACTTCCACTTGGAGCTTTTATTGTTACTACTCCATCAGCTGTTGCAGTATATGTAACTGTTGTATGACCATTTTCATCAACACCTGCAACATCAGTTCCATTGATATTTAAAGATGTTGCCCAACCTGAATAGATTCCAGAGATTGTTATTGTAGCACCTTCTTTTACATCTAATGTAATAGAATTATCATTTTTAAATGCTAAATAATTACTATTTACATAGCATCCATCGAAATGGAAATATTCTGTTGATGATTCTAATGTAGAATTTGTTCTACCATCTTGTGAATAAACATATGCCATATTTTCTTCTATTGTTTTTAGAGGAGCACTTACTGTTATTGCATCGATAGCGCATTGAGTGATACCTTCATTTGTAGATGTAATAATTTCAATAACTCCACTATCTCCTGTTACTGTATGGCTAATATCTCTAGCATCATAGCTTACGCCTTCGATAGAAACTCCACCCCAGCTTCCGCTAACATATGTAGTATGAACATAGATTACAGATCCCTTTTGAACATTTAGCTTAATTACACTATTCTTGCTAGTCTTTAGGATAACTTGTCTATTTTGGTTATCCTCACAATTAATGAAATTAATGTATTCATCATCATTCATTTGGCTATTTGCGTAAGAATATGAATAATAAACATCAACTTGCTTTAGGCTTACTACTTCTATTTTCTTTAGTGAGCCATTTGTGCCTGACATAGCCTTAATGACAATCTCGCCATCTGCTGCTGCAACATATGTTACAGTTGCATGTCCATTATCTACAACACCTTCAACATCTTCACCATTAATATTTAATCCAGTTGCCCAACCAGAATAAATACCTGATATTGTAATAACTGCATCCTTTTTAACAGTAAGCTTAATTGAATTATCATTCTTAAATGCTAAATAGCTACTATTTACATAGCATCCATCAAATTGGAAATATTCTGTTGAATCCTCTAAAGCACCATTTTCTCTGCTATTTTGAGCATATGTATATGTTTTAGATGTATTAATTGCTTTAATCTCTTTTTTCTTTGATACTGCTGTAAATGAAACCTCATAATCATCAATTGTGATTGTATATGTTGCAGTTCCATCATTATCATATGTTGCTGTATCATTTGATATAACATAATTTGAATCAGTTAAGGCAGGTAATATAACCTCAATCTTTTCTACTGGATTACTACATCCAGCAGCAATACATTCCTTAACAGCTAAGCCTGTTGATTCAAATGTAGGTGAAGTTATTGTCCATGTATCAGAATAAACATGAACATGCTCTCCTTCCTCTAACAATGGAGTCTCACCACTAAATTCATAAGTAACTCCATTAATTGTAATGTTATATATTGCAACACCCTTTGTTGTAGTAGTTGCAGGTGTAGTGTATTGCTTAATTGTGTAACTATCATCAGTTAAGGCAGGTAAAACAACTTCTTCTTTATATGCAGGATTAGTTTCACAATCACTGCATTCTCTATATGCCTTACCAGCTGCATCTAGAGTAGGTACCTCATATTGCCAATCACCAAATGTATGCTCATGAACACCTGGATTTGCTGCATCTAAATCAAATCCTCTAAAATAGATACCTGATTGACCAGCTAAATCATCAATTGTAATAATTGCTTTACCATTCTTATATGTAATAGTTGCGTTGTCACTACAACCATATCCACCACCAAACCAATCTACAGTTACTGTACCTGGTTTATTGAATTCAATTACAGTTCCAACATTAACTTGCATTAAATGCTTAGCTTGTTCAACACGATAGCTTCCTTTAATTGTTATATCACCATTAAATAATTGATCTCCTTCAGCTGCACTAGCAGACATTGTTCTTTCAGGTAAGTCTTCAAATGTATAACTAACTGGTACTAATGAACCAATTGAGCCATCCCATGCATTTGCATATTTAAAATTACCATTTTCCTTAGCAAATATAACTGAATAATCACTATATGTATCAGCTGTTGCCTTATCAACAATACTACATTTCTTTTCAATAACACCTGGTGTTGTTTCTGTTAATGCACCAGCACCTGTGTTGCCATATTCAATTAAGAATTGTGGTGAATATGTATCAGCAGATGACATTAATAAATAACGCTCATTTTTACCATCCTCTTTTGTGCCATAGGCTGTCTTGGAATATGCACTAGAAATATTACAATTAATAAATGCTAAATGCATGTTATTCTTCCAGAAACGACCTAATGATACTGTACCATCCATTGTTGCTTCATCTGCAGTTATTGTACAGCCATCAAAAACGTAACCATAATTAATTAAGCTTCCTATTGTACCATTATTGTCAGAACCCATTGTTGCACATAAATAACCACCATTCTTAGTGTCATTAGCACCAATTGTCTTCATAGTACAATCCTTGAAATATGAAGTTGCAGTTGTACCAAAGATATAATCAGTTCTACCCTCGATATAGCAATTATTATAAATATGTCTTCCCACCTGAGAATATAATGTATCATGATATCCTGAGAATCTAACATTTTCAAATACACACTTATCAGCTTGAACAAGGCAGGCAACTGCTTGAGTATTTCCTGAGCCTTCTGCTTGTGCAAGTGTCTTTGATTCGTTAAATCTCTTATTAGTATTCCAATAATTTTGGAATGTAATATTTTCAGCATAGAAGCCTTGAGCTGTTTTTCTAATTGAAACAGATGCTGAACCATCTGTTGAATGCTCAGTAGTCATTGAATTTGGTGCCTTATTGGCAGCAAATAGGTTATATTCGATTAAAGTCTTAGATGCATCTGTATTAGCTCCCTTTAATCTAATATTTGGAATATCAAATTCAACCTTTTCAACATATTTGCCTTCGCTTACATTGATTTCCTTATCAGCATTTGCTGATGTACCTAATAGCTTAAATGCCATTACAGCATCATTAATTCTATTTACAGTAATTGCATTACCATTTACTGATGGTGTTGCAGTAGGATTAACATAAACCTTAGCCTGTTCCTTATTAACACCACTAAAATCTAATACTGTTATTGTATAAGAAACTTCTTTTCCTTCATAAGTAATCTTAACATTTTTAACACCAGCAGTTGACATATCAGGTGCTTCAATTGTTACATCATCTAAGCTTAAAATACTTGTAGATTCTACTCTATTAACATTTGTAACAACCTTTAATGCTAAATTTGTAGTATTAAATGTAGCACCTACATTAAATAATCTTTGTAATACCTTTGATTCTCTACTTGATGCTTGAATATAATCAAACACCTGTATCTCTTTAATTGTATCTGCATCAACATGTGCCTTTTCTGGCTTATAACCACATACAGTACATGCTCCATCAGCACCGAATGTATGCTTTTCAACACCATAAATTAAATCACAGTCTGCGGCACTACAATTATGCCAGTGATTCTTCTCATCATGATCCCAATCATTTTCCCACTCATGAGATACATTAATATTGTCATTTCCACTGTTATCAACATTCTCATTATCGCTTGGAGTTTCTTGAATAGTATTATTAGATGCTGCATCAGTTGAAGCTGAATCATCAACTTCACCATCACAGCTACCTAAAGCCATAATACCCACGATTCCAGCTAATAAAGCTGTTATACTTAATAATTTCTTTTTCATATCAATTTACCTCCAAGATTATTCATAATATTCAATAATTACATAGAATACATGAATGTTAGAGCCACCAGATTTAATTCTATATTTACCAGCATTTTCTACTTCTAATGTTTCTAATGTTTGTGAAGCACCCATAGAATATGCATATTTTTCATTAGCATTAGCAACACTTGTAATTAGAACTGTTCTTGTATCAGATCCACCACTTACACCAACAACAGTAATTTCACATTTTCCAGTTACTTCAAATTCAATGTAATAATCCTTATTACCACCTAATAAAATACTAGAATTTGTATTACCATATTCGACTAGGTTAAATTCAAAGCCTGCTGCCTTCTTAGTTTGCTTTGCAAGCTTATTATCTGTTGTATTATCAACAAATGTAAATGTATGGTCATTATCTGTAACAACCTGTCCACCAAGGCTTGCTGCAGCTGTAATTGAATCAAATTCACCTGCAGATAATACTGCTGTCTTAATAGCTTGTGGTCTAGCAGCCTTTGATGCTTGCTCATAAGTAACTAAATCCTGATAATTAGTTACCTTATCTCTTAAATCATAATTTAATGATTCATATGCTTTTCTTGCGATAGCACAATATTCAACCCAAGTTTCCCAGTTATCAGCATTAATTGAAGAAATTGGACCTCTTGCCTTTAATTCCTCAATTGCTGCAATCGCAACATCTGGTTGAACATATTCTCTATCTGGATCTGTAGGATTAACATTTTCTAATAGGAATTCAATTTCCTTTGCTTTAGAAATACTTAATCTATTAGAAGGTTCAATATAATTAAATGGTTCTTCTAATATATGACTAACGAAATTGAAATATTCTGGTGAGCTTGTGCTACCCTTAACTATTCCATCAATATCACTTTCTTTAATTGCTTCTGCAATATATGCTGCAGTTAAATATGCACCATATTTATTGTAGTGTGTACCTTCCATCTTTTCATATCCAGCACCTGAATTCTTGTATGCATCATCAAATCCTTGTGGCCAAGGTCCGTTATCTAATGTATTAGGAACAATTGCCATTAAGAAATCAGAGAAATCCTTAGTAGCTGTTTCTAGCATTCTTACAGAGAAATCAAAATTATCAATTAATAAGCAATTTTCTTCCTCAGCTAATTGTCTAACTGCCTTAACGTATGCAAAATCATCACCATGACGACCAGGTCCACCTTGAATATGGCCTTCTGAATCAAAAGATACTCTAGCCACTGGTGTACATAAAACAGGTATTGCACCCTTACTTCTTGCTAAATCAACATATTCCTTTAAATATCCTTTATATGTTCCATTTGCACCTGTTGAATCATATGCAAAATATTCTTGACCATATTTTAAAATTTCAGTTTTTGTCGCACTAGTCATATCACTAGGTAAATTTTCTGAAGTACTTACCTTAGTTGTTGGCTTAATAGTTGGATAAATACCATTATTATCTGGTGTACCAAGAGTTACGAATCTTTCATACATATAGCCAGTGTTATCTTGGGCTTTTGTATCATCATCATTATGACCAAATTGAATAAATAAATAATCACCTGTATTAATTGATTCCTCAATTGATTTACCACCATTTTCAGAGAATGTGTATGAACCACCCTCAAATAGTCTTCCTTCATTAATAAATGAACGAGATGATCTACCGCCTCTAGCTGCGTTAACAACATTTACTTCTTCATCAAAAAACCAACTTAAATATTGTCCCCAGCCACCAATGTATTGCGAATCAGCATATGTTTGAACTGTTGAATCACCTGCTAAATAAATAGTTGGAGCTAAAGATGTATCATATTCAACACCACTATATTCCTTCCATTTTGCATATAAAGTAATATCTTGTGTTACTTCACTAGTAAAATCATATCTTTGTGTATATTGATTATCAGTATACCAGCCCTTAAATGCATAACCATCAGCCTTAGGTGTTGCAGGAATAACTGCCTTACCACCAGCATCAACTGCTTGAGTTTTAGGGGCACTACCATGTGATTGAACATCATATGAAACCTTGAAGTAACCATCATGAGTTGTAATATTACCCTCATTATTTTCTACTGGATCAGTATTAGTAACCTGATTATTTTGATTACTGTTATTAGCATCACCTGTATCATCTGCATCTACTTTTTTAGCATCTGTACAAGCTGCTAAACCTAAAAGTGCTAGTGCACTAGCACCAATTGTGAAAAACTTAAACATTCCTTTTCTCATTTCTTTTTTCATTCCTTTCTAAATAAAATGTATCATATATTTTTTGCTCGTGAAACCGTTTTATATGTCAATTTAAGACTTATTTTGACGCATTTTCGCAAAAATGATATAATACATTAAAGGAGTGATAAAAATGTTTAAAAGTAATGATTCTATTAAATTTATGATGGCTAAAATTTTCTTAAATTTGGCAGAGTTTTCATATGAAAAAATAAATGATGCTACCATATCAAAAATATGTGGGGCAGATATTATAATAATAAACTATATTGAAGAAGGCTCTGGAAAAGTAATAATAAATGATGAGGAATTTGAAATAAATCCATCATCATATTTTGTTATAAGCCAATTTTCAAAATATCAAATCATTCCTAACGATTCAATAAAATATTATTCTATTTACTATACAGTAGATAAGTCTACTGCATATAAAAAATTCATGTATCTATTAGATAAAAAATATGTAGGTAGTGATGCTTCACTAAACTACTTCTTTAGCACTGTTTTAAAGGAACTAAAGAATAAACAATTTGGCTATAATGAAATAATTGTATCAATGTTTAAAACTATTATTGTAACAATACTTAGAAGTGAAAAAATCCAAGGTGAAAGATTATCACATTGGGATCTAGATAATTATCAATTTCAAATCGATAAAATAATGCAAAATGAATTTCAAACTATTACATTAGATGAATTAGCTAAAAGATTATATATCGGACAAAGGGAACTTCAAAGATATTTGCTTGAAAACTATAAAATGACATTCATGCAATTAAAAAGTGAATTTAGAATGTCATATGCTTCAAACCTGCTATTATATTTTAATAAAACAATTGCTGAAATATCAGATTTAGTTGGCTATTCTTCTATTGAGCATTTTAGTAATGCATTTAAAAAGCATTATGGAATATCCCCATTAAAATATAAAAAAGCTTATATAAACAAAAAAAGAGGATGAATATCATCCTCAATTTTTTATTATTAATATCTTACTGAGAAATCAAGTAAGTAGGCTTCATTCAATTGTAAAATTATATATTTTCCAGGCTTAACACTTTCTTCAAGTATTAAAGGCTTTCCAGAACTTGATGTATCACTACCTAGTAAGTACCAATATTCAACTCCGGCTATAGCGTTTGCATTAGTTGGAACTTGAACTAAATCAACACCTTTAAAATAATAATAGTTAGAAGATAGCTTAGTACCTTCACTAAGAGTTCCAACATATGCAAATACAACTACACTTGAAACATCACTCAGATTTCTACTAGCATATGAAATTGTTGCTCCTTCTGTTACACTAAACTGAATACATGTTTTTTTTGCAATAACTGTTTCAAATCCTTTTTCTGAATCTACTCTGTTAATTTCGCCCAAAATACCTAAGCAACCTTCATAAGTAAATCCATCAAATGAGCTAATTGAATCTAATGATTTATCAATATCAACTAGCTTACCAACACCTACAATTTCATAATTATAATATGTATCTGGTATGAAATATGCAAAATATTCTGCAAATTTTCCTTTTTCAAATTGAGCAGGCTCTTTATATTGTTCATCAATGAACCAACCAACGAATGTATATCCATCAACTAATGGCTTATCAATTGGTGTGATAGGTCCTTGCACATTTTGATAATTAATAATTACATCCTTTGGATTATTTGGATTTGTATGCCAAATTATCTTTTGTTGATTTTCTTCATTGAATTTAGCATAAATCACCATGTTAGGCTCTAATACTACCTTATTAGGGTCGTATGGTAGCTTAAAATTCTCATCCATATAGTAACCATCAAATACAAATCCTTTATATACGCTACCATCACCATTTAATTCGCCTTCCTTAGTAGGAATATAATCAAGTGGTCTATCGATTGGAAGTAATACTTGTTCATCATCTGCGTTAATAATTCTAATAGGTGCGTATACTCCTAAATCATATGTTGCTTTAGAAGTTAATGGGTTATTATTTTTATTTAAAAGTATTGTTTCTACTATTTGACCATATGTATCATATTTTGAAGTAAGTTTATATTCACCATATTTTCCAGATAAAACATAAACATTTTTATTTACATCAAAATAGCATTCGAATTCAGATGATAATGATAAAATATAAATAATATCTAATTTTTTATTTGGATCATATAACTCTGTAATATATTTAGCCAAAAAAGGATTATTTATACATTCAAATTTACCATTAACATTATAATAATCAACAATTTCTGTATGACCATCAGCAGATACTTCTACATTAATATATCCTACTGGCTTTTCAGTAGCATTAAATAATGCATTAATTAAATCAGCAGGCTTTAATTGAACTTTATCTAAACCAACAGGCTCACAAATATATACATTTTCATATTGATTGCCAACTCTATTAATAGTAATTGTTCTAACATAGCCTAATTCATCTAATTGAATTGTTATTGATGTAGTTTTATTTTCAAATTTTAAATAATAGAAATTATTCTTCTTTATACAATCAAATCTATAATCTCCTGTTTTCATTATTGTCTTTATAATTGATTCTGCATCTAATGGTAATAATCTTACTAAGAATTCTGCATCATCATTTTTATATGGAGCATTATATTCCCATTTCTTTCCAACAAGATTAGCAGTAAATCCTCTAGATGGGTTATTAGAATCATATAAAACATATGAAGTTGCATTTTTTTCTTTTCCAATTAATACTAGATCTGGTTGATATTCATAAATAGAATCATATACTGCATCAATCTTATCAAATTTGATTATATAACCTTCAATACTATAAACATATACTACATTATCCTCAGTGTATCTAAAGCTTGTTCCATCATATTCAAGTTTAAAGTTAATTTTATTTTCTTTATTTCTCTTAATTACCTCAGGTAAATAAATATAGCTTTTACTAATTGTATTCTTACCTAAAATAACATCTATTTCTTTTATACTTGAAGTTGACTGATATGCTGGAATTATTTTACCATCTGAATCAATATAATATGTAAATACGAATCGCTTATCTGAAGCAACATAATAAAATGATACTATGTCATATTTAGGTGCCATAATATCTGAAAGATTGTTTTCATTAATTATTTTTGTAACATCTACTGATGCGGTTACCTTTGTATCAAGCTTTATGCTTGCGATTTCAAATACAGGATGAATAACAATATTTGATTGTACCTTTGATGCTGATGTAACTTCAATATTTTTTTCATCAGCCCAGCCAACAAAATTATATGTGATTTCATATAATCCATTATTCTCTACTGGTAGAGATGGTGTTGATGGTAATGTGATATTTGAATCATATTCATACGAAGTTGTAGTCTCAATTCCATTACAACAAATGTTACATCATATAATCTAGTTGAAACATCCCATTTTGCATATAATGTTGTGGTATCAGTAATTGTATCATTTTCAAAATCAAATACTTCTGCAAATGATGAATCCTTATACCAGCCTGCAAATGTAAAAATTTCAGTGTTTGTTGTAGCCTTTGTTGGATCTGTTGGTTTTGTAACCTTACCACCCTCAGATACCTCAATGGAATCAACAGCTGTACCACCATTTGAATTAAATGTTACTTCGTATTTTGTTTCAACAGTTTGTCCTCCCTCAACTGTTGTAGTAGATGAACCACTCCCTACATTTGATTCATCTTTTTTCTTGCCTCCGCAAGATGATAATGATAGCAAACTAACTCCCGCAATCATTACTCCCAAAATAATATTTTTCTTTTTCATAATTGTCTCCTCCAATTTTATACACCTTAATTATATAAAAAAAAGAATGAGAAAAAATCATACTTTTGGGTGAAAAAAAGAGGATGTTCGTGGAAACATCCTCTCTATTTATTAATTATTTAAATGATGTTGGTACTAAGAAGTATACCAAGAATAATGCGAAGATTACGAGACATACAACTGATATATCCCACTTAGGCTTTTCTGAATCCTTCTTAATAGCATGAACGATTAAGCCAACTAGATAAGCTAATACATGTAATATTACATATGTAATGATACCTAGACCAATACCAGTTGTAATTGAGAATGTAAGTGGCATCATAATAATAGTAACAAATGCTGGAATAGCATTTAATGGATTCTTGAAATCAACACCCTTAACATTACCCATCATTAATACACCAACGTATACTAAAGCACTAGCTGCTGCTGCATTAGGAATAAATGCGAAGATTGGTAATAAGAATATAGCTAGGAAGAAACAAATTGCTGTAACTAATGAAGCTAAGCCTGTTTTTGCACCTGCTGCAATACCAGAACCTGATTCAACGAATGTTGTTACTGTAGATGTACCAAATGCTGCACCTGTAACTGTTGCTACAGAGTCAGAAATCATAATCTTATTGTAATTATGAGGCTTACCATTCTTATCAACTAAGCCTGCAGTTGTAGCACAACCAACAACTGTACCCATTGTATCGAACATATCAATCATACAGAATGTAATTACTACCATTACTGCTGTCATTGCTGATCCTTCAGGGAATGGGAAGCTATCTGTAAATGCTGCAAAGGCAACTCCACCTTCGTTGTATGGCTTAAAGAACTTAGAGAAATTCTCCCAGAACTTCCAAGTAATACCATCAGCCTTACCTTGTAAAATATCAAATGTAGTAACATGTAAAATTAATGCTAATACTGTTGCAGCAAGGATACCAAAGATAATTGAGCCTTTTACCTTGAAATGAGATAATACGCCAATAACTATGAAACCAAATAAGCATACAACTGCATTACATGCTGGTCCACCAAGCTTCCATGCTTCTGCTGTATTTAATTGCACTAATGAAACAAATGTAAATTCATTATCAACGATAATGTTAGCATTTTTTAAACCAATGAATGCGATGAATAAACCAAGACCAACTGAAATAGATCTTCTAATTGCAACTGGCATACCATCAAATATCTTCTCTCTTAATGTAGTCCATTTACCTGTTTTTCTATCTTTTCCTACAGGAATAATTGAAACAATTAAGAAAATAATACCTGAAATTAATACTAAGAACATTGCATTACCAAAACCAAAATGGTAATTACCATAGGCTGCACTATATGCTCCTATTCCACCACCAATTAGCGTACCAACTGTTGAGTTTAGTCCTAATCCTGGTGCTTGAGCAAATGGCATCTTACCTAATAAAGCCATTAACAATGTACCAATAATTGCACCAATTGCTGTTGCGATGAACAAGCTTGCCCAGTGTGGATCTGCTGTTCCGCTCCATAAAATGTTGTTTGGATTAACTGTTAGGATATAGCACATTGCAAGGAATGTTACGATACCTGCAATAATTTCAACTTTAATTGAAGATCCATAACGAGTTACTCCGAAGAATTTATCGAATTTGTTAGCCTTTGATTCATCAAATTCCACGATTCCTTCTTCGTCTAAATGACCACCCTCGGGAATTTCTTCAGCTTCAGTAGCTTCTACAGCCTTTTCTTCGACAGCATCTTCTTTTACTACTTTTTCTTCGTCCATATTAAAATGCCCCCTTGAATAATATACTTATATTTTATATTAAATATAAGTCATTGACAAGTAGGGCATTATTAATAATTTATTATTAATTGTTAAATAAAGGAGTTGATAAGTATCTATCACCATTATCTGGTAATAATGCTACAATCTTTTTACCTTTATTCTCAGGTCTTTGTGCTAATAATCTAGCTGCATATAATGCTGCACCTGATGAAATACCAACGAATACACCATCAGTCTTTGCAACCTCAGCACCAGCCTTAAATGCTTCTTCATTAGGTACTGTAATAATTTCATCATAAATTGATGTATCTAATGTATCAGGAATGAATCCTGCACCAATACCTTGGATTTTATGTGGTCCTGCAATTCCAGTTGATAATACAGCTGATGTTGCTGGTTCTACTGCAACAATTTTAATGTTTTTATTCTTTTCCTTTAAATATTTACCTACACCTGAAATAGTTCCACCAGTACCAACACCTGAAACGAAGATATCAATGTCACCGTCAGTGTCATTCCAAATCTCTGGGCCGGTTGTCTCATAGTGTGCTTTTGGATTTGCAGGATTTACGAATTGTCCTGCAATAATAGAATTTGGAATTTCTTGATTTAATTCATTTGCTTTGGCAATTGCACCTTTCATACCTTTAGAACCATCAGTTAATACTAATTCAGCACCATATGCCTTAATTAGGTTTCTTCTTTCAACTGACATTGTTTCAGGTAATGTGATAATTAATCTATATCCTTTAGCTGCTGCTATAGCGGCAAGACCGATACCTGTGTTACCACTTGTTGGTTCAATAATTGTTGAACCCTTCTTTAATAAACCTCTAGCCTCATAATCCTCAATAATTGATTTTGCTACTCTATCCTTTACAGATCCAGCAGGATTGAAGCCTTCAATCTTTGCGATAATAGTTGCTTGTAAATTGTTCTCACTGTTAAAATTAACTAATTCGATTAATGGAGTTTTTCCAATTAATTCTGTAATTGATCTATAAATATTGCTCATATTTTTTACCTTCCTCTTATATACTATAATCATTTCCTATTTTTAATAGTTCTTCACTCTTTAAATCCTCTAATGTTACGCTATCAACGTAATTGTTAACTACATTATAGAATCCTTTCCAGAATTCTATTGTAGAACAAATATCCTTTCTTGGACAGACATTACAATCTGTCTGAAGACATGATACTGGAGCTAATGTACCTTCGGCACATCTAATAATATCTCCGGCAGTATACTCCTTAGCGTCTTTAGCAAGTAAATAACCCCCATTATTACCTCTAACACTGATTAAATATCCTCTTTTTACTAATAATGATACAACCTGTTCTAAATATTTGATTGAAATGTCCTGTCTTTTTGATATTTCCTTTAATGTAACAGGATTACCGTTTGAATATGAAGATATATCAATCATTAATCGTAAAGCGTATCTTCCTTTTGTAGATATCATTATAATCACTCCATTCCTAGTAACTTACTATGTTTATTATATCATTTTTATGTAATTGTTCAAAGAATAATAAATAGTTTTTGTTACTACCAATAGACATAAGCTACTAAAACTCTCCCAGTATATAACTTATATCTATTAGATTGCCTTAAATGCTTGCTCTAAATCATCAATAATATCATCAATATGTTCTGTACCAATTGATAATCTTACTGTACTACCATAAATTCCTACTAATGCTAATTCATCTGCAGTCATTTCTGAATGTGTTGTAGAAGCTGGGTGAATAACTAAAGACTTAACATCTGCAACATTTGCAAGTAATGAGAAAATCTTTAAATTATCAATAAATGCCTTAGCTTCTTTTTCTCCACCCTTAACATCAAATGTGAAGATTGATCCTCCACCATTTGGATAATATTTCTTATATAATTCTTGTTGTTTCTTATCTGTTGAAATAGATGGATGGTTTACACGAGAAACCTTTGGATGCTTATTTAAGAATTGTACAACCTTAAGTGCATTTTCAACATGACGTTCAACACGTAAAGATAAAGTTTCTAATCCTTGTAATGCAACGAATGCATTTACTGGAGAAATAGCTGCTCCTGTATCACGAAGTAAAATTGCTCTAATATATGTAACAAATGCTTGTGGTCCAACTGCATCATAGAATGATACACCATGGTAAGATACATTTGGTTCAACTAAATGCTTGAACTTTCCGCTCTTCTTCCAATCAAATTTACCACCTTCAATAATTACACCACCAAGACCAGTACCATGACCAGTGATGAACTTAGTAGCTGAATGAACTACAATATCAGCACCATATTCTAGTGGTCTAACTAAGAATGGTGTAGCAAATGTTGAATCTACGACAAGTGGAATATTGTGCTTATGTGCTACTTTAGCAATTGATTCAATATCTACAACATCTGAATTTGGATTTCCTAATGTTTCAATGAATACTGCCTTAGTATTTTCTTTAATTGCCTTTTCAATATCTTCTGGTTCAGGCTTTACAAATGTTGTTGTAATACCATAATTAGGTAATGTATGTTGTAATAAATTAATAGATCCACCATAAATATTATTGGCAGCAACAATATGATCACCTGAGAATGCTAATGCTTGGATAGTATATGTGATAGCTGCAGCACCTGAAGCTACTGCTAAAGCACCAGAACCATTTTCAAGAGCTCTAATTCTTTCTTCAAATACACCTTGAGTAGGATTTGTTAATCTACCATAGATGTTTCCTGCATCACGTAAACCAAATCTATCAGCAGCATGTTGGCTGTTGTTAAATACATATGATGATGTTAAATAAATAGGAACTGCTCTAGCTCCTGTTGCTGAATCTGGATTTTCTTGACCTGCATGTAATTGTAATGTTTCAAATTTATAATTCTTGCTCATTTTTTCTTTCCTCAACTTTTCTTTCTTCTTTCATATTTTATAAATTAATTATTATTTACTGAGCCACAGCACATGACATTGCGACTCCAATTCTTCAAGCTACACATTCGGGATAAACCCAAACATCGTTTAATATTTAATTTTGCCACAATATCACTCCTTCATTTATTATTTTTAATTCCTATCTGTTTGGTAGGATTAGCTTTATTATACATTTCTATTCCTACTAAGTCAATAGGAATTAGGATATTTTTATAAATATTTTTTGTTAAATACTAAGTATTTAAAAAATAAAAAAGTAATCAATTTTGGATTGATTACTCTTATTTTTAACATAAAATTTCTTTAATTACATATACATATAATTGTTTTCAAATAGACAATCTGTATATGCTTTTATACAATTATTTAATGTTGAAGTGAATTTATTTATTGCATCCTCTTCATTATTACGACTAGCTGCATAATTAGCTCCTATTACTGCTCCAATAACGCCACCAAGGCTGTAAGCAACGCCAGCACCTGTTACTATTACTCCACCAAAATAATCATCAGCAGTTTTAGATATATTAATTATTCGATTATTTTGAATATCAGTTAATTTAGCTGTCTTAATATTTAATAATAATCCTTTAGATATAGATTCTTCTGTTTCTTTACAAATAATATCTATAATATACATTATAATTTCAGATATCTTAACATTATTTGATTTTGATTCATTATTAAAATGCTCTAATGATATTTTAAAATATTCTTTATTACAATATTTTTTAGCTAATTCATTTTGCATTTCAATAGCTTGTGCTAGCATCATAAAAATCACTTCCTTTATTTTTTATAATATGAGACATTAAATATCTATATATAATCCTTTTTAATAATTTTACCACGATATAATATAAAGATAAATATGCCATATTTATTAAAAAAACAGCTATTGCTAGCTGTTATAAATGTAATATTTTAATGCTTTTTCTTAATTTCTTCTTTTTAAGCCATTCTTTTCATAATAATTAGCTTTATCTTGATACATCATATCATCAGATATTTTGATCATATCATCAATATTTTTATCATCACTATTATCAAAACAATAACCAATTGAACAACTATATGTTGTGCTAGATAAATTATTATTAATTCTTGTTAATAAATCATCTAGATCTTCTTTTTTAGTTTTATAACAAATTATTACGAATTCATCTCCACCAATTCTATAAACAGTTTGTCTATATTTAGTCGCTCTTTGTAGGCTTACTGCAACACTTGATATAGCATCATCACCTGCTTGGTGTCCCTGTGTATCATTAATAGCCTTTAATCCATTCATATCTATTGATACTATTGCAGTAATATCTTTAGCATTTGCACTAATAAATGAATAATATGCTTGTCTATTTAATAAACCTGTTAAGGCATCTTTTTTAGTTAATTGTAATATTAAGAATACATAATATACGAATAAAGCTATCGCTAAAGATGTAGTGAATAATTTTGAATAATCTTTACCAATTATAAATGGGAATACTAATCCAGTTGAGAATGAGAAAGCTAAAAATATAATTGGTATTATTTCTGTTGGTTGCTTATTAGCTTGTCTAACTAAAGTAATAACTAACGCAACACTATATACACCTACGCCTATATATGGAAGATAACCTAGTGGACCTCTTATTAAATCACCAAACGCATTTACACTAAATACTATTCCTGTAAATATAGAAATAATATTAATTATAGTTAATATGAATGCTGGAATTAATACAAACCACCTTGATTTTTTTACTAAAGTTAATAATATCAACGCGATTATTATTGGGGTTGAACTATACCTAATTGCGGTTAAGACGACTCTTACTTCATTATATTCATTTATATCTCCTAGATAAAATTCAACAAATACTACAATAGATAAAATGAATACAGAAGCTATTAAAATATACATTCTTATAATAGTTCTTTTATCTAAGAAGACAGTAATTATTAGCATAATAATGAAAGCTAATAAAACTAATATCATTGCCCAGTTGTACAATAAATAATCTTTAAATAATTCCATATTATCAATCATCCCCTAACAAAACAACTTATTAATGAACTATAACTCTATGTTTTATTATTATATTACTTTTTTTATATTTTTTCCATATTTGAAAGCTGTTAATAATTAAAATAATTATTAGAACGCAAAGATAAAATAAGGCCTGACTCTAATATATGAGTCAAGCCTTATCTTTTTAATCACTCTAAAGTGTATCAATAATCAATGCATTTTATTTATGATAAAGGATAAAAGCCTGCAGCGATAATTTATTTGCTGCAGGCTTTTAATTATAATTGAAATGTTTCAAAATCAAGTAAAAGTCGTGTGATACTCGGGCTATCCTCAAACCTATAAAGAATTTTTGAATAAAACCCCAAATCGCCATCTTTATAATCTCCAAAAAAGAATACACTGCTCATGATATTATTAAGTTCCAATTGTAATTCTTCTATTCTTTTCTTATTTTCAGGTATTTCATTTTTCATTTGTTCTTTTGTTTTTTTATATTTCTTTATTGCAGAAGGATACAAAATAACTGATATCAAGCATAATCCTGCTAAAATTGATAAAATGATTTTTAGCCATAATAGTCCACCATTAAATATAAATAATAAGACTGAAGGAACACCAAAAGCTAAAGTCCAAAATATTCTAGCAAATAATGATATAGGATCATCATCCTTTGAGTCAGCTTGTTTAATTTTTTGTTCCAACTCAACTATCTCTTTTTTCTTTTTTAATAATGAATTAACTAATTCCAATTCTTCTTTAATATTTAAATCTTTTTGGGCATCTATAGTTCCTTTTTCAACACTATATTCACTTTCTGTATACTCTTCAAATTTATCATGGCCTACATATTTAAATCCTTTTTTCTTATGTTCTATAGTCGTTGCATCTTTGCCACCAATTTCCCATTTAAATCCTGTTAATTGTTCAACAATTTTTTTATATTTGTTTTTATTTTCACCATAACTATTATCCATATTATAAAAATGAATTGCTACTCTTTTTGTTTCATCTTTTGTTTCCATATAACATTCTCCTTATTTAATTTATTTTTAAATCGTAACTTATAAATTAATTATAACATATATGTTTTTAAAAAACAAAAAAATTGAAATTAAAGGTTGCTTTATTAACGTTTGATATTAAAAAGCCTACAGCGAATAAAATATCGTTGTAGGCTTCAATTACATTATAGAGGTAATTCTATATTTACACTTCCATAATAAGGAACAAATGAGAATGATGTTGAAGTTAATTCTTGAGAATAATTAATATTAAAAGATAATATCTAATATAGAATTAACTGATGAAGATAGTAAGCCAATAGATAATGTTAAAACATTAGGTAAAAACTTTAATATTAATAAACATATAAATGATCATGTATATATGTTTGGTGGTAACATTATTACAGCCAAGGTATTTATTAAAAAAGACTACGCTATTAAAAATGTTTATGATTGGTTTGGCAAGAATGCTACACTAAAAATTGAAGATGATAAATTATATGCATATATAAGAACAGATGATAGAGCTTTTCTTTACTGGGCATTACAATATTGTGAAGATTATAAAGTAATTGAACCAGAATATTTAAAAGAACAAATGCTAGAGCATGCGAAAGAGATGTTAAAAGATTATGAGGGATAGGTAAAACCTATCCCCTATTTTTTTCACTTCTTTTTAGTTCATAATAATTAATTAGTGCATCATACCTTACATACGCAATCACATGCCCTAATGGTGGCAAATAATTTGTTAATTCTAAATACATTCCTGTTTCTACTTCTAAAATATCATATGTCTTATTTATATTTCTTTTCCAAACTGCATAATTTTCATTTTTACCTGTAGATATCTTCATTGCTATTCTATATGCTTTCAATCTATCTACTTCTTTTTCAAGCAACAATTTCATTAATTGATCTCTTGTTTTAGGGAATAATTTACAATAAATATCAAATACTTCATCATAATTTGTAATATTGTTTCCATATGCTGTTAAATAATAATCTAATAGATTATAAAAGGTATCATCTTTTAATAATTCTTTTTTTCTATCTTTTAATACATATTTATTTAAGAATTTATATAATACAGAATTATCTATATTGTCTAATTTAAAAATAGAATTAAATATTTCTTTATCGTTAAATATATCTATTGTAGGATAACCATATTTTTTAATATCATATGATAAACGATTTAATCCTCTTACATTACAAATGTCTATTTGTAATATATCATGATTATTATTCTTCTCTCCATCATTCCAATTTTTAAAGAAGTTTACTTTTTTTAAATTCTGATTATAGTCAGTTAAACCAATATACTTCATTTGTATAAAACTCATTATCATCTTGATATGAATTATCTGCAGATGAACTATCGTCATTTGAACGAGGGCGATACTGAATAAAATAAACGCCCCTATAATCATATGCCTTGTCATCATTATAATCTATATCAATGTAAAACATAAAGCTTGCAATATTATCATTGATATAATAATCGTATTTTTTCCAATTATATTGATTCTCAGCAGTTGGAAGTTGTCCTGCTTTTATATTTAATTGATCTATTAAATAAATATCTTCAACTAATGATTGTGGATACTTACCAAATGTAATTATACTACCATCTCTTTTATATGGTTTACTTTCTTTAGCATTTTTATTTGAGCCACATGAAAACAACAAAAATGATGCTAAACCTGATGTTAACATGCATAAGATAAATCGTATAGTTTTCATAAGAAACACCTCCAAATATTAAAATCAAATCGTACTTCTATAGTTCCATTATATCATATATGATATAGATTTCTATCACAAAAAAGACCACCTCGTGGTGGTCTAATTTTATTCTTCTAATTTCTTTATAATACTTCTATTTAATTTTAATTCATATATGATTATCAATAATTTTAATTTCTTATTATTTTTATATGTTGATTGATAGAATAATAATTGAGATTG
>JAEEGL010176083.1_pt1 | contig 26709 bp, 24 predicted proteins | sample 9134231 | NCBI WGS metagenome assembly JAEEGL01 (sample SAMN16246548, study PRJNA631951) | gut metagenome | biome: gut microbiome; feature: rumen; material: fiber-attached | host: Bos | place: Iran: Karaj | collected 2018-10 | reverse complement strand
CACCGCTTCTCCCGATAGATATAATCTCCTGAAGGCTTTCGCAAAGGAGAACAGGAAGTATATGACTGAGGCAGAATCTGCTTTATGGAAATACCTAAAAGGTAATGGTCTTGGCCATAAGTTTCTTCGACAGCATATTATTGGAGACTACATAGTGGATTTTCTATGTCGCGATAAGTTGCTTGTCATTGAAGTTGATGGAGGCTATCATTCAGAACGCACTCAGCAAGAAGACGACGCAGTTCGTCAGCAATGGTTAGAAGAAATGGGCTATAAGGTCATCCGCTTCACTAATGAAGACGTACTACTAAATTTAATAACAACAATACAAACTATAAAAAACAACCTTTCGGACGCCAATCTTTCCCCTAAGCAGGGGGAGTGAGGGGGTCTGAGTCATCCCCCTTTAAGGTATTCTACCCCCGCTGTTGATTGTAGTTTCCTTCGGTCACGTCCGAGAGAAGCCCATTCAGTTACGTCCGAGGGAAGCGGGATAGAGGGGGTGCAGATGACCGAAAGGTTTTGTCTCTTTATATATTTATAATGTGTCCGGATGGGATCCTCCCCCTAAGCAGGGGGAATGAGGGGGTCTGTCCCTCCTAAATTCACAACCATATCTATCAATTTGTCTGATTTTATTGTCAAAATGTCCAATCTCCATCGTTTTTCATGGCAGTTTTTTGCCAGCTCGATAATTTTTGCTATCTTTGCACCGTTTTATAGGCGGATGCGCGAGATGGTCACAGTTCATACGTGACTACCTCTAGCGAAGCTATATTATATAGGACCTTCTAGTAGCCCTTGACACTAGACTATCGGCTCTTGGCCCTATACCCACGACTCTTGACAAAATATAAACAATGAAAACAATAATGCTCGTCTTTGGCACACGTCCAGAGGCAATCAAGATGGCTCCGCTGGTGAAGGAGTTCCAGAAGGATACAGAAAACTTCAAGACTGTTGTTTGTGTAACAGGTCAGCATCGCGAGATGTTGGACCAGGTACTCAAAATTTTTGAAATCACACCCGACTATGACCTGAACATCATGAAGCAGGGACAGGATCTCTATGATGTCACTGCCCGTGTGCTCACTGGTTTGCGTGACGTATTCAAGGAATGCAAACCAGATGTGGTACTTGTGCATGGAGATACTACAACATCTACTGCAGCAGCTCTCGCTGCTTTCTATCAGCAAATTCCTGTAGGCCACGTGGAAGCAGGTTTACGTACCCACAACATCTATAGCCCATGGCCTGAGGAGATGAATCGTCAGATTACTGGACGCATCGCCACCTATAATTTTTCTCCCACACCACTCTCCGAACAGAACCTGAAGGAGGAGAAGGCTCATGGACAGATTTTTGTGACAGGTAACACCGTCATCGATGCCCTCCACATGGTGGTCGATAAGCTTAACAACGATCCCGCCTTGGCAGCAGAACAAGAGAAGGTTCTGCTTGAGGCAGGATACGATGTTAAGCGTCTAGGGTCAAGAGCCAAGGGTAAAGGGGATGAGGTCAAGAGTCTAGAGTCAAGTGCCAAGGGTCAAGAGGCTAGAACCCCCTCGACTCTCGACTCTCGACAACCCGAGCGTAAGCTCGTCCTCATTACTGGTCATCGTCGTGAGAACTTCGGTGAAGGTTTTATCAGCATGGTAACTGCCATGAAGGACCTCAGCGAGAAGTACCCGGATGTTGATTTCGTCTATCCTATGCACCTCAATCCCAATGTGCGTAAACCCATTCACGAAGTTTTCGGAGAAGACCTTACTCGTCCAAATTTCTTCTTCATTGAGCCTCTCCAGTACCTCGAGTTCGTTTATCTGATGGAGAAGTCCACTGTTGTCCTCACCGATTCTGGAGGCATTCAGGAGGAAGCCCCCGGTCTTGGCAAGCCCGTTCTTGTAATGCGTGATACTACCGAGCGTCCCGAAGCCCTCAAAAGCGGCACTGTTCATCTCGTAGGCACCAATCACGATCTCATCGTGAACGAAGTCAGCACCCTCCTTGACGACCCTGTCGCTTACGAGCGCATGTCCAAGGCAGTCAATCCATATGGTGATGGCAAGGCCTGCTCCCGTATCGTCCGCGCACTTAAAGGTGAGATGCCTGAGAGATACGAGGTACAATAAGGAAGGCCTCACGGCCAGAAATAGTTCAAAAATCTGTAATAAAATCATAGAAAATCAGGTTAAGAAATTGCTCCTAATAGATTTTGAAAGATATCTTTGCAAAGCAAATCAAATAATCAAGAGACGTGAACCTCATAGAAGAACACAATAAGAAATACCAGTTCTTTGTGGATATAACCGGCATAGCCATGAAGGTTTACAACAAGTATCACTTTGGCTTACTGGAATCCGCTTATGAGGCAGCATTAAAATATCTCTTGGAACAGGATGGCTATAAAGTAGAAAGACAGGTATTTCTGCCTATTTATTGGGATGATGTGAAATTGGACCAAACCTATCGTATGGACTTGGTTATAAATGATGACATTATCGTAGAATTAAAGTCTATACAGTATATAACAGACGACCAGCGCAAACAATTGAAAAACTATCTTAATATCACTCATTTACCTTACGGGATGCTCATCAATTTTTCTCCTGAACGCATCTATAGTGAGTGGTATGAATGTTATTCAGATGGTACAATTGAGCGAATAAAAATCTTCTGAATAAACGATGCTTAAAGTCCGAAAACTTAGGTTTTCAATTATACTGTATTTTTGACAGATTTTTTAATAGATTTTTGAATGATTTCTGCGCGAAAGCGCATCCCATAAATGCATATTCGTAAAATAATAAAATAGTAAAATCATGGTAAACGTAATTGGATTGGGCTACATTGGATTGCCCACAGCACTTATGATGGCATCACACGGTGTGGAGGTCATTGGTACAGATTATAACAAGAAGTTGGTCGATACCTTGAATGCAGGTCGCACAACATTCAAGGAGGATGGCCTCGACGAACTGTTTGATGCTGCCGTCAAGGCAGGTATCAAGTTCACCACCGAGTATCAGAAGACCGATATGTACATCGTATCGGTTCCTACACCTTACGACAAGTTCAGTAAGAAGGTCGATGCATGCTACGTAGTAGCAGCCGTGAAGGAAGTGATGAAGGTTTGCCCGAAGGGCGCAACTGTAGTTGTAGAGTCTACCGTATCCCCTGGCACGATGGATCATTTCGTACGTCCAGTCATTGAGGAAAATGGCTTCAAGATTGGAGAGGGCATTAACCTTGTACATGCTCCTGAGCGTATCATCCCTGGCAATATGGTCTATGAGTTGCTGCACAACAACCGCACCATCGGCGCCGACAGTCGCGAGATAGGAGAGAAGGTAAAGCAGTACTATGCTAGCTTCTGCCAGGGCGAGATCGTTGTGACTGACATCCGCACTGCTGAAATGACCAAGGTCGTTGAGAACACCTTCCGTGCTGTGAACATCGCCTTCGCCAACGAGCTTGCTCGTATCTGTCGCCACGACAATATGGACGTATATGAGATCATCAAGATTTGTAACATGCACCCACGTGTAAACATTCTCCAGCCAGGACCTGGTGTAGGTGGTCACTGCATCTCTGTCGATCCTTGGTTCCTCGTAGGCGATTATCCTCGTCTCGCCAAGGTGATTGACGAGAGTATGAAGACTAACGACTCTCAGCCCGAGTTCGTACTCAACCGTATCTATGAGATCATGAAGGAGAACAACATCACCAACAACCGTCGCGTCGGTCTCTATGGCCTCACCTATAAGGAGAACGTCGATGACTTCCGTGAGTCGCCTACTCTCCAGATGCTCGAGTGTCAGGAACGTCATCTCGCTCGTCCTCTTAAAGTCTACGATCCTTTTATCCAGGAGGACATCGTACAGAATCAGTACCACGATTTCGACGAGTTCCTCGCCGACGTCGATATGGTAGTAATTATGGTTAAGCACGACCAGATCAAGCAGAACTGGGATAAGCTTAAGGGCAAAGTCATCCTCGACTGTCATAATATTTGCCCGTTAGAGGGTGTATATCACATTTAAGCTAAAAGCTAATCCAAGATTACGTTAGTCTTAACCCTCAAGGTTTAAATAGCATGGAGAAGAATAACAGTAAAAGCATTACTACTGCTGTAATTATGGCAGCAGGTATGGGAACTCGTTTCGGAAAACAAACAGAACTTAAACCGAAAGGTTTTATTCCTTTCAAAGGAAAACCAATGGTGATTAGGGCAATTGAATCTTTACTTGATGTTGGAATTGAAAAGATAATTATTGGTACTGGCTATCATAAAGAGTTCTACGAGGCGTTGGAAAAAGAATACCCGGGCAAAGTTCAGTGTGTTTTCTCGCCACGATTTGCAGAGACAAATAGCATGTACACCCTCTGGAACTGCAGAAAGGCGATAGGAAATAGCGATTTCCTTCTCTTCGAGTCCGACTTGGTCTTTGAAAAGAGAGCCGTAACAGAGCTTATCGAATGTCCATTTGATTCAGCCATGTTGATAACGCCTGTTACAAAATTCCAAGATCAGTACTACGTACAGATGAACTACAAGTGTGAACTGATAAATTGCTCTGTGAATATAGATGAAATACAGCCGTCTGGAGAATTAGTCGGTATTCACAAAATAGGCAACGGTTTCTATAAGATTCTATGCTCAGAATATGAAAAGATTGTTGATGAGAAACCCAGGTTGGGCTATGAGTTCCAACTGTTGGACATTTCTCGACGCATAACCCCCATGAATGTTCTCAAACTCGATAATCTTCAATGGTATGAAATAGATGACGAACAAGACCTAAAATACGCAGAAGAAAACATTAAAATACAATAATATGGCAAAGAAAGTATATCTCGGCATGATAGCCGATATAATGCACCCTGGCCTTATCAATATTATCAATGAGGGTGCTAAGTATGGAGATGTAATAATTGGTCTTTATACAGACAAGGCAATTGCAACACATAAGCGTCTGCCGTACCTTACATACGAACAACGTGAGACAGTGGTACGTTCTATTCATGGTGTATCAGATGTTGTTCCTCAAGATGATTGGAGCTATGTGCCTAATCTGGTTAAGTATAAACCTGACTACATCATCCACGGTGATGACTGGTTGGAAGGTCCGGACAAATATATCCGGGATGAGGTCTTCAAAGTGATGGAGGCAATGGGAGGTAAAGTAATTGAGATCCCATACACTAAGGGCATCACCTCTAGTGGCCTTGCTGAAGAATTAGAGTCTCTGGGAACTACACCTCAGGCTCGTCTAAAGAGCCTTCGCCGTCTGATTACTGCTAAACCCATTGTCCGTATTATGGAGAGCCACTGCGGTCTCACTGGCCTTATCATTGAACACACCAAAGTTGAGGTAGGCAATGAAGTTCGTGAGTTTGACGGTATGTGGGCTTCTTCTCTTACAGACTCTACTAGCAAGGGCAAGCCTGACATTGAGGCGGTTGACTTGACCACTCGACTTCATGACTTAAATGACTCTTTGGAAGTTACTACCAAACCCGTTATCTATGACGGTGACACAGGTGGAAAAACGGAGCATTTCGTGTTCACTGTTCGTACCTTGGAACGCCTTGGTGTAAGTGCCGTTATCATAGAGGATAAGGTTGGACTGAAGCAGAATTCACTGTTCGGTACTGAAGCCGTTCAGACGCAAGATACTATTGAAGGATTCTGCGCAAAGATTAAAGCTGGAAAGGATGCACAGGTTACCCGTGACTTCATGATTATCTCACGTTGTGAGTCTCTGATTGCTGGGAAGCCTGTTGATGACGCCCTGGAACGTTGCCATGCTTACGTGGCAGCTGGTGCAGACGGTATCATGATTCACTCAAAAAATAAGGATGGTATGGACATCAAGGAGTTTTGCCAGCGTTTCCGTGAAGTAGATAACCATACGCCAATCGTGGCCGTCCCTACTACTTATGCACAGTTCACTGAAGAGGAACTTGCTAGTTGGGGTATCAACATTGTGATATATGCCAACCACATGCTTCGCAGTGCGTACCCAGCTATGGTGAAGTGCGCTGAGCGAATCTTGGAGACTACTCGTTGCTTGGAAGCTTCAGAGGAATACTGCATGCCTATCAAGCAGATTTTGAACCTTATTCCTGGCACCAAGAAGAAATAGTGACTTGCTGAAAAAAAGAATGAACAGAAATGATAAGACCTGAGTTTTTTATTGAGTTATTAAGAGAGAAAGGAATTGATTGTTTTGCAGGCGTCCCTGATAGTCTGTTGAAGAACATCTGTGCATATATTACCGACCATTTTGATACAGGTCATAATATTATTGCAGCTAACGAGGGTGCAGCCGTAGGCATTGCTGCCGGACATTATCTGGCAACAGGCCAGCCTGCCTGTGTATATATGCAGAATAGCGGTGAGGGTAATATCATCAACCCGCTTGCATCACTCACAGACCAGGAAGTGTATAACATTCCTGTATTGCTCTTGATTGGTTGGAGAGGTCGTCCTGGTGTTCACGATGAACCCCAGCATGTGAAGCAGGGCAAGGTAACTACCGGCCTGCTGAATGTTATGGGTGTAAACTATGAGGTACTCTCTAAAGAGGAAGACAAAGCTGCTAAGCAAATAGAAAAAGCAGCCGAGGCACTAGCCAACAAGGAGGTTTTCGCTCTGGTCATTGAGAAGGATACCTTTGAAGACTACAAACTTCAGAATGTTGAGGTCAATGACCTTACTATGTCACGAGAGGAGGCTATTCAGACCGTGGCCGCAGCTATTGGGGATAAAGATTGCATTGTCTCTACAACTGGTATGATTAGCCGAGAACTGTTTGAGTATCGAGCTGCTATGAATCAAGGCCATGAACGTGACTTCCTGACTGTTGGATCTATGGGGCATGCCTCTCAGATAGCATTGGGTATAGCTCTTGCACAACCTGAGCGCAGAATCTGGTGCTTTGACGGTGATGGCGCAGCTATTATGCACATGGGCAGCATGGCTATTGTAGCCAACAAGGCTCCAAAAAACTATGTTCATGTTGTGTTCAACAATGGTGCTCATGATTCTGTTGGTGGTCAGCCCACTGTTGGTTTGAAGATAGACCTGCCTGCTGTGGCTAAGGCTGTAGGTTATAAGAACACTTACAGTGTGGAAAACAAGAAAACCCTTGTTGAATGCTTAAAAGTCGTTACATCGGTTGAAGGACCTGTACTTTTGCAGGTGTGTGTCAAGAAAGGCAATCGTAAAGATCTTGGTCGGCCGACAACTACACCAATTCAAAACAAAGAAGCATTAATGGAGTATTTAAAGAAATAAGACAATGGATTTGAAAGATATTAAGATTAAGCGTAATGTATTGTTGAACCCTGGCCCGGCTACTACTACAGATAGTGTAAAGTTGGCTCAGGTGGTTCCTGATATTTGCCCCCGTGAGAAAGAGTTCGCAAGTCTGATGAAAGGCTTGCGTAGTGATTTGTGTAAAGTGGCACATGCGCCAGAACCTGAATATACTTCGGTGTTGTTCTGCGGGTCGGGTACTATCAATATTGATATTTGCATCAATTCCTTGGTGCCAGAAGGCAAGAAAGTTCTTGTAGTTAATAATGGCGCTTATAACAGCCGTGCTGTTGAGGTTTGTCAGATGTATCATATTCCGCACATTGATTTGAAGTCGAGTGTGTTTGAACAACCTAATTTGACAGATGTTGAAAAGACACTAAGAGAAAATCCCGATGTAGCCGTGGTTTACTGCTGCCATCACGAAACGGGTACAGGTGTATTGAATCCTATTCGTGAAATTGGTGCTTTAGCTCATAAGTACGGATCAATCTTCATTTCTGACACAACATCATCACTTGGAATGATACCATTTGATATGGTGAAGGATAATGTGGACTTTTGCATGGCTTCCGCCCAGAAGGGTCTGATGGCTATGTCTGGTTTGTCATTTGTGATTGGACGCAGGGATATTATTGAGGCATCCAAGAATTATCCGACTCGTTCTTACTATTGCAACCTCTATATGCAGTATGAGTGTTTCGAGAAGACAGGCGAGATGCATTTTACACCTCCAGTGCAAACAATATATGCAACTATTCAGGCATTAAAGGAATACTTTGAAGTTGGGGAAGAGGCAAAGTTCGCCCGTCACCGCAGAGTCTATGAAGCTATCCGTAAGGGGGTCAAAGAGCTTGGCTTTGAGACCGTGATTGAACCCTCAATAGAGTCTGGTCTTGTGGTATCTGTCAAGTATCCTGATGATTCAAATTGGAGTTTTGAGAAGGTTCATAATTACTGCTATGAGCGTGGATTTACCATCTATCCTGGAAAAATATCTACAACCAATACCTTCCGTCTTTGTGCACTGGGAACTATTGATGTGAAAGATATTGAGGATTTCTTCAGTGTGCTAAGAGATTCATTAAAAGAAAATAATATAGTCTTGAATAATTATTGAAAGAAAGCATTATGTGGACAATAATTAAAAGACTTGTTAAGAATTCATGGCTTAACAAGTACAGGTGGAAACGAATCCATGAAAAAAGACAAGTTGAACTGAATGAATACAAAAAAAGGTTTTTGGAAGAGCGAGATGAAATGTATTCTTGTTTCTGTAAAGCCTTAAATGAAGAAAACCTTGTCTTTTGGTTGGATTTTGGGACCTTGTTGGGTTATTATCGTGATCATGATTTTATAAAGCATGATGTAGATATAGATATGGGAACTTATCTTACTAATGCTACTAAAGTAAAGGAAGCATTAGAACGTAATGGATTCAAAAGGGTAAGGCATTATTACCCTGTTGACCATTCGGGTTTAGAGGAGGCTTACAAATTTAGACATATTTCAATAGATGTCTTCTACTATGTGAAGCAGGATAAAATAATGCATAGTACAGGCTATAGACCTCTTTCTCCTATTAAAAAGTCTTCACTTTTAAAGCCTATTCCTATGAAGGTTATGGAATACACACTACCATATTCAGGCTTTCATATAGTTGAATATAAAGGTTCGCATGTTTATGTGCCGAATGATATTGTATCGCACCTTAAGATGAATTATGGCGAATCATTTATGACACCCAATCCACAATGGAACGAGCTCAAGGATAGTACCAATATACGTTTCTATTCATACGAAGAACGACCTGCTGAAGGTTTTTTTATTGAGAAGTGGATATAGAATCTTATCAGAATGAGCACTTCAAACGGCAATAAACGTATAGCAAATAACACTTTATATTTGTCTTTACGGATGCTTATAGTGTTAATAATATCACTATATACATCCCGTGTGGTTTTACAGAATTTAGGCATTAATGATTTCGGCATTTATAATGTCGTTGGAGGGTTTGTGTCTATGTTCGCTTTTCTAAATAGCTCATTGAGTAATGGTATTCAGCGTTTTTTTAATTACGAGATGGGTCGGAACGGTGAAGATGGAGCTAGAAAAGTATATAATTCGGCAATACGTGTTCAGGTTATCTTTGCCTTAATTATTGTTGTCTTAACTGAAACTGTGGGATTATGGTATCTGTACTATAAAATGGTAATCCCTATGGAACGTTTTGATGTGGCGTTTTGGATTTTTCAGTTTTCTGTTATGGGTATGGTTCTAAGTATTATGCAAGCTCCCTTTTCTGCATCTATACTTGCCCATGAGAAAATGAACTACTATGCATTTGTAGGAATTTTGGATGTTGTATTAAGACTTTTAATAGTTATTTTATTAATTGCCATATATGGTGATAAACTGTTTATTTATGGTGTATTGCATCTTTTCGTAAATGCTATTCAATTTGTGATGTGTTATACATATTCAAAAATCAGTTTCAAAGAGCTTAGACTAAGTGTAACTGCAAATAAAAGGCTAATAAAAGACATGCTCTCCTTTTCTGGTTGGAATATGTTCGGAACATTTGCAATTATGATGAAGGAACAAGGTGTAAACATGATTCTTAATTTGTTTTTTGGCCCTGCTGTAAATGCGGCCAGGGGTGTAGCTTATCAAGTTATTTCTCATGTGAGAGGATTCGTTTCGAATATTAATATTGCAGCAAAACCACAGATGACACAATCCTTTGCTGAGAACAATGTGTCAAGGACAATGACATTAATGTATAGTTTGAGTAAGGTCTGTTTTTTCGTCCTTTTTGCATTATCCTATCCACTTTGTCTGGAGATTGACACCGTTCTTCATCTTTGGCTTGGAGATAATGTTCCTGAATACACAAATATCTTTATTATTTTGGTTTTCATGACATCCTTTTTAAATAATCTCAATACACCCGTTTCATTTGTTGTTCATGCAACTGGGAATATGAAAAAATATCAGGTTGTCACAAGTTTTATTGAACTCTCAATATTGCCAATTTCTTATTTCGTTCTCAAACTGGGAGCCGCCCCATATTCTGTGTTCATCGTCACTCTCTTTGTTGTGGCAATTAACCAATATGCGAGTCTATGCATTTTGCGACAGTTAGTTTCTTTCTCATTACGTGATTATTTTTATCGTGTTATCTTTCCCATATTATATGTTATTACAATTTCATGCATCCTGCCTTGTTTGCTAAGGATATTATTGCCTGAAAGTTATATTCGGTTTTTTCTAGTGTGTGTAGTTTCTGTAATCACAATAGCGGCTTCAATATGGCTTTGCGGTTTAAATAAAAATGAAAAGGAACTCTTTAAAGATATGGCCGGTGCAAGGATAAAGTCATTAAATACACGCTTTATTAATAGAAGAAAAAATGAAAATCATTAAATATATACGAAAATATTGGCATAAAGGTATTTTTGCTCCTAAACATATATTGAGATTAAGATTAAGATTCTTGAACGCATTTATTGATTCTAATATACAATTGAAATACCCGGATATTTCTTTAATTCAGATAGGTAATGGGTCAAGTATCAATAAGTTTTCAACTTTACTTGTTGCCAATGATCCTCATGTCAAGTTACATAATTCTCAATTGTCGATAGGTGAGCATACTTACATCGGTGAATACAACAATATAAGAGCAGGTGGAGGTTCAATAAGAATTGGTAATAATTGCCTTATATCTCAACATATAAGTATGGTGAGTTCTAATCATGGTTTTGAGAGAGGAAAGCTGATAAAAGAGCAACCTTGGACTACTGATGACAACTATATTATTATAGAAGATGATGTGTGGATAGGTGCAAATAGCGTTATACTCCCTGGTGTGACAATAAAGAAAGGAGCGATTATTGGTGCTGGTAGTGTAGTAACAAAAGATGTACCACAATATGCCATAGTTTGTGGAAATCCGGCTCATATTATCAGATATAGATAATATTGTTGTACATATAATAGTGTGTTTTTACTATATTATCAGTTAAGCTTCTTTCAAATTTAAATAACGTCTATATCTAAGAAAAATTAAGTTTAATGAAAGAAAAGTTTATTTACCTTTATTACTTAGTACTCATTCTTGTACTAATACTCTATACCAAGAGTGCCTCTCCTGGCAATATTGTTCGTTTGGGATATTTAGCGGCACTTGTAGCCCCTTTGCTAACTCGCATTGTGATGTATCCGGCCGTTATATTGTGTGCATTGTGTATTTCTAAACACACATTCGCGTATCCGCTAATGCCAACGGAAATGTATTATTATGTTATTCTTTCATTATTGTTCACAGTTTTGTCTATCCCCAAAAAAAGGAATTCCTTCAAACCTCTCTTTATTATTGTATTAGCTTATCTTGCCATTAATGATATGTTTTTTCAGGGTGATTTCTCTTCTTTAACTACTTTATTATTTCTTATGATATTATTATATATCTGTTCCGAAAAGAATATTGAAACTAGTAGTCAACTGTTGTCTTTTACGTTTATAATTCTCTCTTTGGCAATAAGTTATTGGTCATTATTCTGCCCAGAATCAAGTATTAATTCCTATAACAAGATTGATGACATGGAGCAAATAGGATGGCGCGATCCTAATTATCTGTCTTGTGCGTTAGGTACAGGGCTTGTTGTCTCTGTTAGCGAATTGTTTAAAGTTGGTAAGAGTAAATATTATTTAATCTTATTGATAACTACAATTGTGTTATCGGTTATATCATTGTTAGGACTTGCTTCTCGAGGAATAACGCTGGCCGTGTCAATAAGTATTGGCTCTATGATTCTATTTTCAAAGGTTAAAAATAGAATAAAAGTCTTAACAATCGTAAGTTTGTTTATATTTTTACTAATTTTGTACACTAATCAATTCTTTGAATTTCTGATTGCTCGAATTAATAATGACGATGGCACTGGAAGTAGTAGAACAATTATATGGGCAAAAAAAATTAACGCATTTTGGCACGAAGCGAATGTATCGAACTGGTTATTTGGTTTCGGAAAAGATGGAGGTTTTAAACTTGGATATTATGGGGGAGTTTCTACTCATAACGATTATATTTCTATCTTAATTAATTACGGTGTTGTGGGCGTTTTTCTCTTCTTGAAAGCTATAACATATCCACTTAGAGTTTGTTCTTTAAGAATGAGACCGCAAATAGTTGCTTTTTTATTGTATTTGTTAGTATGTAGCATGTCAATAGAACCTATATGTCTTGGAAATATTGCTTATTTAGGTTTTATCTTGTATATTGTTTTGATTGCACGCAATAGTAGTCTTGTCAATTCAAAACCTAATGACCGTAATATCGCTTAATTTATTTGTTAGACAAATAACATTAACATGATTGTCATAAGTTTAATAAACTAATAAGTATGATAAATATCGTTTTAGCAACAGATGATAAATTCGTACAGCATTGTTGTGTCGTGATTGCGTCTGTTTTGGCCAATAACAAGGATGTGTCATTCTTTATATTCACAGAAGGTTTAAAACGCGAAAATGAGGATAAACTGAAAGAATTGGCGAAAAAGATGGGAGGAGATTTGACTGTTTGTCTAATGGATAGTGAGGTTGTATCGCAGTTTCCGATGCCATCTTATATGTCAAGTCATATCAGCATAGCGACTTATTATCGTCTATTTGTGGAGCGTGTGCTTCCTAAGAGTATTGATCGTGTTATTTATATGGACTGTGATATGGTCGTTCGTGGTAGCTTATTGCCTTTGTGGGGGACAGACATTTCAGGAAAAGCTATTGCCGCAGTCTATCAGTATAATGAATGGGCTATTAAGAATCAAAGCTTTGAAAGATTAGGGTATGATGTTAAATATGGCTATTTTAATGCCGGTCTTCTTCTTATCAATTTGTCGTATTGGAGAGAGCATCATGTAACAGAACAGTTAATGTTATTTATCAAGGAAAATTACTCGCTTATTCATTCTCATGATCAAGATGTACTAAATGCCGTATTGTATCAACATGTACAACCTCTTAGTTATACGTGGAATTTCCTTCCGTCTTTCTTGAACAAGAAAAGTGTTTCATATCCTGATAATGTAGATTATTCATATGATGTTAGTAATCCTGTTGTCATCCATTATGTGTACAAGCCGAAACCATGGCAACATGAATGTAAGCATCCCTTCAAAGACGAGTATTTCAAATATTTGGACATGACAGAATTTAAAGGTTGGAGGCCAAAGTTTATATGGGATGAGTATATAAAGTTTACATTCAAACCTAAAGTTAGAAGGTTCTTGGGTAAAATAGGCTTACCACAGTATAAACATTTTGCACAAAAACAATAATACAACTTTATGGAAAACGTGATATCTGTCAAAAATTATTATGAAGTTGAGAATGGCGTTTATGATTATCTATTTTTTAATTACATTCACGTAATAACCGCTATCTGATTATGAAAAATGTCTATTTCATATATGGTTCGTTTACTCCTAATAGTGCATCAAATAACCGTGCTTTGGCATATTTGAAAGCATTGTCAGAATTAAACTATAAAGTCTCTGTTTTCTTTCTTTTGCCGGATAATCAGAATAGCCATATGTCAGAGAATTATCCGGGGATAACTGTAAATTATTGCTGGGATAAAAACTATTATAGGGGACGCCTTGGTAAATATTTTTCATATAGTTATTATTTATTCCGCTTATTAAGAATGATAAAGCCTGGAGATATAGTATATCTATATGGAGAACTGGATTTACTAATGTTGTTATCTATTAGGAAAGGAGTTCATGTCTTTTATGAGCGTACAGAACATCCCTTAGTTTATCCTCCCAAAGGACGTTTGTTAAAACCATCATTAAAAACTTATTTTAAGTGTTGTCGAAGAATTGATGGTCTTTTTGTGATTTCCACATGTCTTAGAGACTATTTCATCGAGAATGGTGTGCCGAAGGACAAGATAACAATCGTCAATTCCATCGTTGATATCTCTCGTTTTGAGAGTTTAGAAAAACAGGACAGTGAACCTTATTTCGCATACTGTGGAAACGGCAATAACAAAAAAGACAAGGTAGATGAACTTATCAGAGTATTTGCTCGCGTTGCCTCCAGGCATGACGATATAAAGTTCTATATCATAGGTCCCACAAAGCAGGTTTATAAGGACGAGAAAGACAATGTTCAATTAGTACATGAACTAGGACTTGATGACCGAGTGGTATTTACAGGAATGAAACCAGCTAGTGATGTTCCACAATTGCTGGTGAACGCAAAAGCACTTTTTCTAACACGTCCTGACACTTTACAGAATCGGGCAGGCTTTTCTACAAAACTTGGGGAATATCTTGCATCTGGCAATCCAGTTGTGGCTGCACGAGTTGGGGATATTCCTCTTTATCTGAGAGATCATGAGAATGCTTTCGTATTTAAACCTGGAGATTTCAATGCGGTTGAGGTTGCTATGGAATATATACTTTCAAACCCTGAAAGATCAAAACAAATTGGACTTGAAGGGGACAAAACCGCACGGCTGTATTTCAATTACATAATTGAAGCGAAAAAACTTATAACAGCTTTTGAAAGAGTATAATAGTATTCGTTTTTTTTAATATTATCCAGATGAAAAAAATAGGTTTGGTTATGTCGTACAAACTAACCAATTATGGAGCTCAGTTACAAGCATATGCAACACAAGTCATGGTTGAATCTTTAGGTCATAAGACAGAGGTAATCGATTATTCACCCAAAAAAGGAGACCGCCACATTATAATTTGTCGAGGGCTATTAACGTATCTCTATCAAAAGTTTCTTTTTAAAAGAAAAGTTAGAAAGCACGCAACTTCCAACGACGAATTATTCTTAAAAAATAAAAAAGAACGCGAAGTCCAGTATCAATTATTCATTGAAAGAAGATTCCATGATATTGTTAAAGTAAATGGTTATAAGGAATTGGCTGTTCGTGGTAGTGAATATGATGCCGTGTTGATTGGAAGTGATCAAAAATGGTTGCCGGGTTTTTCTTTTGGAAATTTTACTTCTTTACGGTTTGTTCCAGACAATGTAAGAAAGATTTCATACGCAACGAGCTTGGGTGTCTCAGAGTACCCCAAGTATTGTTGGCCTTCTTCGCGTAAAGCATGGAAGAGAATTAATTACCTTTCTGTTCGTGAACAACAAGGCGCAGATATAATAAAACAAGTTTGTGGCTTTGATACTCCCGTTCAAGTAGTTGTTGACCCCACGTATCTGTTGACGAAAACACAGTGGGAAGATCTTATCCCCATTGAAAAGAAGTCCCAACAGAAATATGTGTTCTGCTATTTCTTGGGGAATGACGATACGAGTAAATATTTAGCACGTCATTTTGCAGATGAGAAGAAACTGAAACTGGTTTCTGTTTTGAGTAAAGAGAGTTACTCACCAATTGACCAAACCTATGCGGATGAGTTAGTTATAGGGAACACTCCGGAAGACTTCATCAACTGGATTCGTGGTGCAGAATATGTATTTACCGATTCATTCCACGGAACTGCTTTCTCGGTAATCAATGAGAAACAGTTCTTTATTTCCTATAGAAAGCGTTCAGAAGCAACCTCTAGGAATAGCCGGATTGATAATATTTTGGAGAGATGGGGCTTGAGGGATAGATTGGTTCTTCCAGGAACGACGGTTGATGCGCTATCTTTGGTGAATGACATTGACTATGAAAAAGTTAATGCCAGAGTAAACATTGAGAGGGAAAAGTCTATAGTTTTTTTGAAAGAAGCGCTTAATTTCAATGACGACAAGTGATTTATACCAAAAGAAGCAAGACTGCTGTGGCTGTGAGTTATGCAGTATTGTTTGCTCGAAGCATATCATCGAGATGCAGGAAGATGAAGAGGGTTTCTTGTATCCTCATATTATTAATGAGGATGCCTGCATCGACTGTAAACACTGCCTGAATGTATGTCCTGAAAAGTCTGCTGGAAGGAAGCCTAATCAACCACAAGCCAGTTATGGTGGCTATGTGAATGAAGAGCAAGCAGTCAAAGGAAGTTCATCTGGCGGATTCTCAACAGCTATTGGAAAGTTTTTTGTAAAGAATGGAGGAGTGGTGTACGGCGTTCGATATTCTGAAGACTTTTTATCTATCATATATGACCGTGCTGATAGTGTGGAGGCTTTGGAACAGTTCCGAACATCCAAGTATGCTCAGGCTTATAAAAAGGATGTTTATACCAATGTAAGGCAAGACTTGAAAGATGGTAGGAAAGTCCTTTTCGTAGGATTGCCATGTGAGGTATCAGCACTGTATCATTTCGTGAGGGACTCAGAGAATCTTTACACAGTTTCTTTGATTTGTCATGGTCCAACATCTCAGAAGGTCCATCGTCAATTCTGTGAAGGCATCCTTGAATATAGTCACGCCGAATCAATACAGTATTTCTCGCAACGCCATAAAAAGAATGGTTGGAAACCCTATTATCTTATAGCAAAATTAAACAATGGTACAGAGTATTCACGTGAGTTCAACAAAACTGAATATGATGTTGCATTCAAGTATTTGAAAAGACCATCCTGCTCTGTCTGCCAATACAAGCTTGGAAATACAGAATTTGGCTTAGTTTCTGATCTAGTTTTGGGAGACTACCATTCAGTAAGGATGAATAGTCCTGAATATAATTCATGGGGTGTGTCTCAAGCTACGGTTATGACAGACAAAGGAGAAGAGTTGATGTCCATGCTAAACGATCTGTCCATTTTGCAGCCTATAAGCCAAAAGATTATTTTGTCAACAAATATTGCATTAAGAGCGCCTATTCCACTCAAGAAGTACAGAACGCAGTTTGCTACTACGTTTTGTAAGAAAGGATTGCACGAAGCGAGCAAGCATCCTCTTGTGCAATTTGAACTAAAAGTGAATAAAGCAAATAGGAAAATTAAGCGATTTCTTGTGATAGTTAGAAATTTAGTTTTGCATAGATAAATACTACTAATTTATTATGAGAATACTTATCTCAGGAGATTTCTGTCCGCAAAACAGAGTGTCTCAACAAATTGAAAAGGGTAATTTAGAACCCGTTTTGGGTCAGGTTCGAGAAGTGACTGCAAAGGCTGATTACTCTATCGTAAATTTTGAGTGTACTATAACAAAAGGAGTAGAGTCGCCAATAGTCAAGCAAGGCCCCAACCTTCAATGCAATTCAAAAGGCTTAGAAACTGTTAAATGGGCAGGCTTCGATTGTGTGACGCTCGCAAATAACCATTTCAGAGATTTTGGTGACGAGGGTGTGAAGAACACTCTTGATAAGTGCCGCGAATTATGGATAGACACGGTCGGTGGAGGAATAGATATAAAAGAAGCCTCTGCTATTTTGTACAGGCAAATTGACGAGAACACTCTTGCTATCATTAATTGCTGCGAACACGAATTCTCAATAGCTACTGAAACGCATGGTGGTTCAAATCCGCTAAACCCCATTCAACAATACTATGCTATAATCGAGGCAAAGAAAAAAGCAGATTATGTGTTGGTGATTGTACATGGCGGTCACGAGCATTGGCAATTGCCTTCCCCTCGTATGAAGGAAATCTATCGATTCTTTATAGATGCTGGAGCAGATGCAGTGGTTAACCACCACCAGCACTGCTATAGTGGATATGAGGTTTACCATGAGAAGCCAATTTTCTATGGACTAGGAAATCTCTGCTTTGATAGGAAAGGTAATTGGGGTTCTAAGTGGCATGATGGTTTGTTGTTGTTACTTACTTTTGAAGATGTTATGGTAAACTATGAAATTTATCCTTATCATCAATGCTTAGAGAATCCCACTGTGGAAATTCTAGAAATGGGTGCGTTTGATGATAAACTATCGGAAATTAATGCCATAATTTCGGATGATAAGAGATTAGCTGAAGAAACTGGAAGATACTATGAAACTACAGTAGACAAAATGAGTGAGGTGTTTGAACCGTGTATTAGTCGTTACTATTTAGCAGGTAAAAGACGAGGTTGGATCCCCTCTTTTATTACAAGGAAGCGTAAATTGCTAGCAGAAAACCTTATATGCTGTGAGTCGCATAGGGACAAACTGATATATTATTTTGAACATAAAAAATAACTTGAAACAGAAATAGTATGCATAGTGTATCGTCGATTTTATTGAAGTTGTTAATGAAAACTAACTTCTTGTATTCGGATGCAACTTATCTTAAGCTTTTGTTTCGTCTGAAAATGGGGTATAAATTAAACTTGGATAACCCAAAGACATATTCAGAAAAATTGATGTGGTTGAAACTCAATGATCATAATCCTGAATATGCTAAGTTGGTTGATAAATATGCGGTCAAGGAGATAGTTACTAAGAAGATAGGATCGCAATATGTCATTCCTACGTTTGGCATTTGGAAATTGCCTAAAGATATTGAATGGGACAAGTTACCCAACTGCTTTGTGCTGAAAACAACTCATGGAGGAGGGAATACAGGTGTGGTTATTTGCAAGGACAAATCAAGATTTGACAAAGAGAAAGCTATTAAGAAACTAAACCGTAGTCTCAAACAGGATATCTATAAGTCTCTTCGTGAGTGGCCATATAAGAATGTTCCTCGTAGGATTATTGCAGAGCAATACATTGAGGCTGAGAATAACGACCTTCCTGACTATAAGTTTTTTTGTTTTAATGGTGAGGTTAAGGCTCTTTTCATAGGTACTGAAAGAGGAACGGGTAATGTTAAGTTTGATTATTATGATGCTGATTTCAACCATCTAGATTTGATACAAACCCATCCTATGTCAGGTAAAATAATTAAAAGGCCCGTTTGTTTTGATGAGATGAAGGTAATCGCAGCCAAATTGTCCCAAGGAATTCCACACGTTCGTATTGATTTATATGAAGTAAATGGTAAAGTCTATTTTGGAGAATATACCTTCTACCACCACGGAGGTTGTGTCCCGTTCCATCCTCATAAGTGGGATTCTATATTTGGTTCTTGGATTAATCTTCCAACTATTGATAACACATGAACATATTGATAATTAGCCCAAGCTACCCGGATAGGTACAAGGTACATTATACCTTTGTCAAGCAACTAGTAGATGAATTCGCTCGGCAAGGGCATAGATGTTTTGTGATAGCACCATACAGTATCACTAAAAACAGGCGTTTTTATACGTCAAAAGAGTATGACGGAGATGTGTTGGTTTTTCGCCCAAACTATTTGTCTTTTTCAAACTTAACAATAGGAAAATTCAGACCATCTGTTTATTTTCGCAGGAAAGCTATATATAAGGCTTTAAAGTGGCTTACAGATAAACCAGATGTGGTATATTGCCATTTTTGGATATCTGCTGTTGATGTTTATCCATTTGTGAGACAAAACAATTTGCCTCTATTTGTTGCATCAGGTGAGAGTACAATTTCGTCTTTCTTTGATGGCATGGCTTTCCCAGAAGAAATTAAAGCTTATGTGAAAGGAGTTATATGCGTATCGTCTAAGAATAAAGATGAAAGTATATCTTTGGGCCTTACAACTAAAGAAAAATGTCTTGTAAAACCGAATGCAGTCAACAGTAATTTGTTCAAGTATCGTGACAAGTTAACATGTAGGAAAAGTTTAGGTTTCTCTCAGGATTCCTTTATCATTAGTTTCGTTGGTGCCTTTATTGAAAGGAAGGGTGCTAATCGTGTATCAAAGGCTATTCGTTCGTTAAGCGGTGAACCTGTTTATTCTATTTTTATTGGACGTGGCGATGTGGAACCTAATTGTGACAACATCTTGTACAAAGGTCCTCTGCGTCATGAGGCCATTCCAAATTATCTAAATGCTTCAGACGTTTTTGTATTGCCGACTCTACGAGAAGGATGTTGCAATGCAATTGTGGAAGCGATGTCTTGTGGCTTACCTATTATTTCCTCCAATCTTTCTTTTAATTTAGATGTGTTGGATAATACAAATAGTATATTGATTGACCCGAATGATATTGACGCTATTGCTGTAGCGATAAAGAAGCTTCGTGATGATAAAGAATTGAGAAGACAAATGTCAGAAGCGTCTTTAAAAAAAGCAAAAGAATTGAACATATACCAAAGGGCTAAAGATATAATTAGTTTTATTTCATTAAAAATGTAGTATTTCAATTATATGGACAAAAAACAAACGCCAATAGTTTTTATCCTTAATGGGGTATACAAATCTAGATGCCTAAAACGTGTTGAGGAATTTATCGATAACGGATATCAAGTTGAAGTATATGGCTTTTCCTGGGATACTGATATTCCCAATGTTTCTGATAAGTTCAAAGTTGAGGTTATAGGTCATCAAAGTGTTAATTATAGTTACATTAAGAGACTTTCAATTATTGTGAGATCGCTAAGAAGGATTTATAAAAAATACAATGGAGATAATGTACTATTTTACTATTTTTTTATTGATGTCGCATTAGGGGCTTTTCTCATAAATAAAAGACCATATATTTATGAGGAGTCTGATATCCCATATGCAAGTATGAGGAATGGTCTTGTCAGAAAGATTCTCAAAACTATTGACAAAAGAATAATTAAGAAGTCATTCGCGACTATTATGACTTCTGAGGGTTTTATTGACTATCATTTTGGAGGACAAAAGCCTTCTAATGTTATTATTGTGCCCAATAGATTAAATCCTAAAATAAAGAATCTTACTTATATTGATAAGACAATTGATATGAATCATTTGTCAATTGGATTTGTTGGGGGAGTAAGATATAAATCAATAGTTAATTTCGCAGAGGTTTTTGTAAAACACTTCCCAGAGTATTCTTTCCACATTTATGGAGATATTGAACCTTCCCTAAAAGAAAAATGCATGGAATTGGAGAATTTATATGATAATATCCACTTTCATGGTGTATTTAAAAATCCACAGGACTTGCCTTCTATTTACAGTCAGATAGATTTAGTTTTAGCTACTTATGACTATAGTAGTGTTAATGTAAGATACGCTGAACCTAACAAATTGTATGAAGCTATCTACTTCAATACGCCAATTATAGTAAGCAGTGGTACGTTTCTGAGTCGTAAGGTGGAGAGATTGGGTATAGGATATGCAATAAATGCGATGGATGACAAAGAAGTAGTTTCCTTCATCAAGGGATTATCAATGTCTGATATTAGCATTAAGAAAGGGAATTGCAGGAAGTTACCCTCTGACTATGCTATAAACCATAATCCTGAATTGTTTGAGTTTTTAGAACAATAATAATAAAAATATGCCAAGAATACAAAAAGATCGTGAGTGAAAAGTCCAAAATGGGTTACGAGTATCAGTTACTATGGATATAGCAACAAGTAAGACCAGTATTTGTGCATAATTCTTCTGATATCAAATAGTATGAGATAGACGATGAAGACGATTTGAGATATGCAGATTTTATATAGTAAATAATCTTTAATATATGAGTGATATTACATTTGTCGATGTTTCTGGGTTCTTTACTTCTGGCTCGAGTGCCATGGTAGATTTACTCAAAGAGTTTAGAGGCTTTTATGAATCGAATGCAGAGATTAGATTCATAAAAGATCCTTATGGTATTGTTCAGATGGAAGATGCATTAGTTAACCACTGGGAGTTTATAAACTCGTCTGCAGCAATCAGTGATTTTCTAGATTTATGCAGAAAAGGTTGCAGAAACGGTAAGGGATTGTTTTCGCCTGCAGGTTTTAATCTGAAGAAAACCATTTCCAAGGATTTTATGGCCATCACAAACGATTATATTTCAGATTTGACAGATTATACCTATAAGATGGATTTCTATCACTATAAGTTTAAGAAGCCTTATCTTAAATATGTAATCGATCGGTATAGATGGGCTATTGAATATCTGTCTAAAGGTAAATTCAAGACAGCCAACCGAAATATTGCTCAGTGTTATTTCGCTCATCCATCACAAGAGCAATTTAATGAAGCAACAAAGAGGTATTTTGATCGACTCTTTGAAAATAAAGTTTCTGGTATTATGAATCCTTTTATCATATTGGATCAAGCTATTTCCCCAAATAATACTCAAGTCATTCATCGCTATTTCTCAAAAGCAAAGATGATTATAATTGATAGGGATCCGAGAGATATGTATGTCGATGATATACAATGGGGTGATAATTTGGATAAGAACTACCAAACAAAGGCTGCAGCTGAGCGATATGTAAAGAGGGCGAAAGCATTAAGAAATGGAATCCATCTTGATAATGATATTTTGTATGTGCGTTTTGAGGATCTCGTTGTTAACTATGAACAGACGCGTTTGAAAGTTTTAATGTTCTTAGGTTTAGAGGAAAAAGATCACGTTTTAAAAAAGAAATTTCTCAAACCGGAGGTGTCAATAAAGAATGTCGGGATATGGAGAAGGTTCTATGAAGAGTGTCATGAGGCTATTGACACAATTTATGCTGCCCTGCCAGATCTATGTTATGACTCATCAGCATTATATAATGAAAATTAATATTTTCATCATTTGATATTTTTATCTATTGGTTTCATCTTTAGTGGTAGCTCATTGCATGGATGCTGAATATATCAATATCACTTTTGTATTTCAGAATATACTTAAGTGTTGAATGATAACTTACAGATTAATTCTCATAAGAATTTTTGAAAGATACTTATTATGAAGACTATTTTAATGGTTTTAGCATTTTTACTAAAAATGCCATTATATTTGGTTAGGAAGAATCGAATAAATATTTCAAGCAGGATTGGTAGTGGTGTTTTTCTTAAAAAATGCACAATCGGAAAATGGTGTTATATTGGGTACAATGGTGTTTTAAATAATGTTGTCATTGGTAATTATTCATGTATTGCACCTTTGTGTCTAATAGGTGGGATGGAACATTCGTACTGGACAGCATCTATTTCTCCAAAATTAAGTGATGAATGCATTTCTAATAAAACAACATATATAGGACATGATGTTTGGATAGCTGCAAATTGTGTTATAAGACAAGGAGTAAAAATAGGTGATGGTGCTGTAATTGGCGCACATTCTTTTGTGAATACAGATATCCCACCATATGCTATTGTTTTTGGTTCTCCCGCAAAAATATATAAGTATAGGTTTGATAAAAAAACAATTGATGAATTAACTAAGTCACAATATTGGCTTTATAATCCTAAGCAAGCTAAACAAATTTTATCTCAGATCTCTTTAAGAAAGGATTAACTTCTTTCGTTAGCTGTGTTTTTTTCCAATTTTGAGGCATATTTTATTAGTTACTTATTTAATTCAAGGATAATAGCATGATAGATTACGGATTGGTTTCTATTATAACCCCAGCATATAATTGTGCACTTAGAATACAAGATACGATTAATACAGTGCTTCAACAAACATATCAGAACTGGGAACTTTTAATAGTCGATGACTGTTCTAAGGATAATACCGTAGAAGTTGTAACTGAGTGGACGAAGAAAGATCCAAGGATAAAATTATTCCTTCAAAAGAATAATGGTGGAGCATCTTTGGCTCGAAATCGTGCCATCATAGAGTCTTCTGGTAAATACATAGCTTTTTTAGATGGCGACGATATGTGGTTGCCTGAAAAACTAGAAAAACAAATAAGATTTATGATGGACAATAATTATCATTTTAGTTATTCTCCCTATTATATCTTAAATGACGGTGAATTGATGGACTTTTCAAAGATGCCGATCCGAAACTGTCCTGATGAGCTGGATTATCATGAATTATTAAAGATGAATAGAATAGGATGCTTAACAGTAATCTTTGATGTTCAGAAGATTGGTAAAATTACCATTCCTAAATTGGATAAGAGAAATGATTATGCTTTGTGGCTGAAAGCTCTACGCACTGGAATAACTGCGCATCGTTTGAACGAACCCTTGGCTATTTATAGAAGTCATCAAGGCATATCAAAAGGTAACAAGTTCGGCTTTTTGAAATATCACTTCCAATTATTCAACGAGGTTTTAGGTTATAATAAATTCGTTTCTTATTTGCTTACATTAAGAAATGTTGTATATTATATGTATTATAAAAAGGCTGATATTTCATAACTCTGTTTGTCTTCTTTATATATTGTAATGTTATGATTCCTCATTATCTCTCTTTCCTATTTCCTTTGTTAGTCAGTTTTATCTTGTCGATGTTCCTGATTAAACGTATGCGTCTAGTATCTACCAAACGAAAGGCTTGGATGCCGCGCCTTTATGACAAAGTTAAGTTCGGTATGCCTTTGATTGGTGGTATCAGTTTGTTCCCCTTGCTTGTTGTTTCTTTTTCTGCGACATTGTCCTTGCCCTATTTTTTGGACCAATTTGGCATATCGGTAGAAGTAAGGTCTTCAGTCATGCGCGTATTGCAGATTTGTTTAGGTGCAGCTTTTCTATATTTGATAGGTTTGAAGGATGACTTGAACGGAACAAGTTCTAAGTATAAGTTTTTGGGTCTGATACTGGTATCATCGTTTTTCCCAATTACGGGTTTATGGATAAATAATCTCCATGGTCTTTTGGGGATTTATGAATTGTCTCCATGGCTTGGAGTTCCGTTGACTGTCATATTGACTATTTATATTATAGAGATTTTCCAATTAACAGATGGTATCGATGGCCTTTCAAGTGGACTGTTGTCATTGACTTTCTTATTATTTTTGGGTTATGCTATTTGGAGGGGATATAATGTTGTGATACTTGTCTCAGCTGCCACTTTGGGATTAGTTCTCCCTTTCTGGATTTTGAAGATGCGAGATAGGAGTTGGAGAAGAACTTTCATAGGCCATGCGGGAACATACGTATTGGGTTATATGGTTAGTTACCTGATACTTGGCATTAACTATAGAGCTAATAATAGGATTGATGATGGAATGTTCGTGATTTCGTTTAGCATCATCATGCTTCCAGCATTGGATACACTTCGAGTATTGTTAAGTCGTGCTCGTGATAGAAGATATCTTTTTAGTGCGGATAAGAACCAAATTCATCATAAACTTATTAGAACGGGAATGAGTAGGTTTCAAGTCATCGAAACTATCCTTATTTTAACTCTCTTGTTTGTCGGAATTACTACTGCCCTTGTTTTTTGGGGGGCGAACATCACTTTGATCTTTTTGGTTGATATCTGTCTTTGGATAATAATGCATAAGGTGATAAACAGGTTCATTCATAAGGCAGAGAATGGTATTTATAAGAAGGTTTGGAAAAAGACTTACGGCCGAAAAGCCTGGGAATCAAATGTCCCGGAAGAGACCATTCGTAGGAAACAACAGACTTTCGGAACAATGGGACTACCTTCCCATGTCATTGGTGATAGCGAACTTGTCTTTATACCAGATGGCATGAATTCTTTTGAACGTAATACGAAGCGAGTTTTTGATATGTTTTTGTCGGGTTGTTGCCTTATCGTCTTTTCTCCGTTTTTCCTTTTAAGCTATATCCTAATTAAATTGGATGATGGAGGCCCCGCAATCTATAAGCAAGAACGAATTGGTCGTTTCGGCCGCCCATTCTACATTTACAAATATCGTTCGATGAGGATGGATGCAGAGAAGTATGGCCCTGCTCTATCTCATTCAGGTGGAGATGAAGATCCGCGATTGACAAAGATTGGTAAGTTCCTTCGTGCTCATCATCTTGACGAACTGCCACAGTTGTGGAACGTGTTCAATGGGGATATGGCATTTATCGGTTATCGACCAGAGCGCAAGTTCTTCATCGATCAGATAATGGAACATGATCCGCGGTATGCTTTCCTCTATCAGATACGACCTGGCGTGACCTCGTACGCCACTTTGTATAATGGCTACACCGACACGATGGAGAAGATGCTGCGCCGCCTGGAATTTGACCTCTACTATCTGGCTCATCGTTCCTGGTGGTTTGATTGCAAGATACTTTTCCTGACATTCATGAGCATTGTCGGAGGAAAGAAGTTCTAAGACACTCTCTAATCCCCCTGCACAAGAGGAGGAACTATGAATTTTTCTCAAAGGCAACTATTAGATTTAGTTAAATTAGCAATTCATCCAGAGATAGAGATACCGGAGAGTCTGAAGGCTGATAACATTGACTGGAAGGAAGTTCTGGATGAAGCAATGAAGCAATCCCTGATTGGGGTTGCTTTTGTTGGTTTAAAGTTATGGAGTGCTTCGAATTGCGTTAATTCACCGGATGTGGCTATTGACAAACGTCTGCTGACGAAATGGTATGGGTATTGTGAGAAGATACGGGAAGATAATCTCCTGCTGAATAGACGGACTGCTCAAATTTGCAGGAACTTCGCGAAGGATGGTTTTCGGACTTCGGTAATGAAAGGGCCTGGGAATGCACGTCTTTATGGTCGGGAGCTATCCCTGCTTCGTGCTTCTGGAGATATCGACGTCTGGGTGGAAGGTGGCTTTGAGCGTGTG
>JAEEGL010215991.1_pt1 | contig 26710 bp, 5 predicted proteins | sample 9134231 | NCBI WGS metagenome assembly JAEEGL01 (sample SAMN16246548, study PRJNA631951) | gut metagenome | biome: gut microbiome; feature: rumen; material: fiber-attached | host: Bos | place: Iran: Karaj | collected 2018-10 | reverse complement strand
CAGGAACGAAATATAAATACCAAACGCAATTGCAATTACCGAAAAAATATACTTAAAGGTATCCCACGCAAACCTGTCCGAAGCCTTTGTAAAACCATGCTTTACATGCCTTAAAGAAATAATAAAAAGCACGAGCGACGCCAGAAAAAGGATGGCAAAGCAGGACATATGAATAATAAACCACTGGGTTGACCGTCTGGTTTCTACATCAAGCTGCCGCATAGAAATGCTGATCATCATAAATAACTCAAGCGCCATCACAACTGATGTAACATAAATGCTGGACTTAATATTTGATTTATCTATGTATTCGTTCACATACTGAGAACGCTTTTGTAATCCGAGAAACTCTTTAATTTTTCCCAATATTTTCATATGAATATATTATAAACCCTTTTTTTTATTTTGGAAGAAAAAAAGATAAAGCGGGCTTTTCAAAAAAATTCAGGATGCGTCCAAAAATACTGCGCCTTTTTTTAATATGTGCTACAATATTTTAGATGAAAAGATTTGTTTGTTTTGTAAAAGCGGCACTTTTTCTTTTTGCGGCAGGTCTTGCTTTTGCCCAGCCGGTTCCGGGGTCCTATTATGATTTTATGGACGCCGTAAAGGATATGCCCGCCGGTCATGACAAAACCAGCCTCATCATCTACCGCCAGGACAACAAGGGTGTAATGAACGACATCCGCTGTTTTCTAAAGCTGCAGGACATGGACGGAAACGACGTTACCTACACCGCCTGTACCGCCACCTATGAATGGGTTAACATTCCAAATGTAGTGAACCAGTATAAGAAAAAATATTTTTTGAGCGGCGGCATGGCCATGCACCTTAAACTCAAAAAAGGACGCTACCAGATTAGCCTTTACACCCCCGTAGACCAGCAGGCCAACTTTACCTACAGCGACCCTTCCACCCAGCCCTTTGAATGGCAGTCCAACACCTTTATTTACGACACCCAAAACCCCACCAAAGTAATTTTTGTCTACCCCACATACACAGAGAACGGTTTTTATGCAGGCGGCTGGGTGATTGATTATAAGGAACATTAAAAGCGTTGGTGGAATGCCACCAACCCCTTTCGTCATTGCAAACCCATTACTTCCTTCGTCATTGCGAACCCCGAAGGGGTGAAGCAATCCATAATATTTACTTACCTAATTACTAGTAACACGTTGATTTTATAATGCATATATTGTTTTGCTGTTATCAGCAATCGTGATTCTTATCGACTTAATTCAGCGCCTTCTCCATAGACGGAAAAAAGGTAAACGGATAAAAAAATAGCCCGCCGGTGTCGCAACCACTAGCGGGCAAATTCCTAAGAAATTAGGATAACCACTGGAGGCAAGACGCAGAAACTGCGAATGCCTTTCTTTTTTAAATATAAAGCACTTGTGGGAAAAAAGCAAGTGCTTTGTTAATAACTACTTGCCTACGTAGAAGGCTGCGCGGTAGTCGGAGCCTGGGCTAAAGCCGATGGCGGCGGTGTAGGCGTTGCCGTCGTTAGCTTTGGCATTTGGTTCGATACAAGTGCGGATGTTGGTAACTTTTGCGTCCATGGCGGCAGTCAAAGTTTCCCAACCACCGTCTATTCCACCATCGTTATCTTCGTCGAAGTTAGCATCGTAGTAAGCTATCTTCATACCGTCATAAGAGTTTACACGTGACAGATATGAAATGTAAGGTACATCACCGTTCATTGTCATGTCTATCCACATACCTGAGTCATCAAGAACTTGTGATGCGCCAAAAGTGTATTTTGTTGTACCATCTGTTGGTGCATTTGTAGACTTAGCGTATACAAGCTGACCTTTTGTATTCTGGAAAGCAATGTGTAGATATCCCTGACTGTCTACTACACATGACATGTAATCACTAGCTGTTGCATAGTTTTCATCAGTAGATGCAAACACTCCTTGCACTGTCCAATTATTAACAGCATTTGGTGTACGCGAATTTGCAAATGCAATTCTTGGCTGACCAGTTGATGCATCCATGTATAAGATTACAGGGAAACCTGCTGTGTTTGCTGTAAGGGCTACTGATTCACCAGTACCAGAACTACGTGTAACACCACCTGTCGTATATCTAGCATCTGTAAGAACTATTGGGGTCCAACCACCAGTAAAACTAAATGTATTTGTCGTATGATCTGGAACTTGTGCATTATTATCAGTAACATCAGAACCTCCATCAATTACTACCCATGGCAAACCAGCCGATGTCGTATTGCTTGTACTAGAAGCTGGTCGATAACGTGCAGATGAAAAACCATTACCTGTGTATCCTTGAATGGTATAATAATATGTTGTGCCGGTCCAACCACCACCACTACTACCGACATAAATTGACGGATAATAAACATCTCCTACCTTTACAAAAAGACCAGTATCAAATTGTGTATTAGTAGTATAGTACTGACCATTTTTCGTAAATGTCAAAGATGTATTGCTTACCGCAGTGTATGTTGGAGGATTAGTAGCCTCTGTATAAGAATACTTTATTGCACCTGTGAGCTTATCGTAATAGACAACATTTACATAGTTCTTACTATTTGTATTATCGTATGTTCTATTTATCCTAATATTTTTGAATTGATTAAGTTCATTATCATAGGTAAATAATTCAAAACGATAAGCATTATGAGAAGTTCTTCCAAAATATGTTGAAACAGCATTCGAATCATATACATAAATTCCACCTGCATGTTCAGGATCCGTATCATTATAAGGATATCCCTCACTATTATCACCCCATTGGTTAGCATTTCCACCATGATAATTTGCAGCGTAAAATACATTTACTTGACCATTTGAATCTACAGAAATATCTGTCTCTTCAGGTGGATCATAGCCATTAAATACAGTGGTAACTCCATCTGTAGTTCCTGTTGTATTTGATGAAACTCCAACCGTTCCATTTCCAATAAAACTACTTGTATAATACGTCTTAGACTGACCATAATTAGTAAACGAAGCATACAGCGTACCATTATTACTTGTCATTGCTGGATAAGCAGCATTCTTACTACCCTTAAACGTATCCTGCTGTGTTACACGCCAGATATGAACATAACGGTCATCAGTAAGTTCATTGTGGTCAAAGGCTTTGGCATTTGTTTCGGTGTTGTAGGTTACGTAGCCGTTCATGTTGTTGAGGGCGGCTACACCATTTACAACTACGTGCAGATATCCACTCTTTGAATCTGCAGCTGGTACTGTAAAGGTAAGATTTGAGCCACTTATTGTAGTATCAGACATTGGAACAGCTGTTCCGGTTGCTTTCTTATCTGGGACAATCTGTACAGAAGTGCTTGGCGTATCACCAGTTGTTGTTCCACCATTCAAGTTGAAGCCTGTAATAGTGTTTGAACCTTCTCCCCGCAGGAGAGAAACTGCACCAGAGCGGGCACGGTTAGTGTTGAATGATGAGTTACGATATACCCCCGTAATATACGGCACAACATCCACCTTGTAATAACCTGTTAGTGTTGCAGTAGAGGTTGATGTTGTTCCAGGTGTATTGCTGTTACCTGCTCCATCATTTTCAGAGCTTGCGTCGTTTACTTCTACTTTGATTACGCGCTCGGTACCGGTTATGGCACTGGCTTTTGAGGAATCTATTGTGTAGGTCCAGGTTACAGAATGGCCGTCTTGTGTAGGGCCTTCATCATCATCAACATCAAGTGTAAAGTCTGCACCATTTGTTGCATAACTCCACTTTGGATTACTTGTCGGGCTATAGGTTGCCGTTACGCTCTTGTTATCAAATGTAAGCTTGACTGTCTTGAGCATTGTTTCATCAAAGGCTGTACCTTCAATCTTAATCTTTCCGGAAACCTTAGGGTCGCGGTCCATTTCTTTGTCGCTTGCTCCGGCAGTAAATGTTGTTGCCGGCAAGTCACCTTCAAGTTCGATGTGTCCCTGGGCAACTCCGCCTGTGTAAATAACACTTGCGTCATCTTTACTGCGCCAGTAGAACGGTGTAATAAAGCCTGTAGGAGGAGTATTGTCTACAAGGTCTTGAGTAAAGGTTGCATTAAGCACAGTCCACTGTGAAGTACTTCCCGGTGTACAGCTTTCGGTGCTGTCCCAGAAACTAAAGCGATAAACATTTGTTCCGTCTTCGCCTTCAGTGCTAATCGTACCAAGGCCATCGTTTGCACCCTTTACTAAAACAATTGCACCAATCTTGTTGTCTGTATCTGCGGTTGCAGTAAGTCTTGCCGGTGTTGTTGGAGCAGCATTAGTGACAATCTTTGCATGTGAAGCAGCAAGGGCAGCAATTGTTGCAGCTACAGGAGGGTTTGCTTCGTTATCGGCCAAAGTACCTGTTTCTGCTTCGGTAATACCGGTATTACCCTTTGAATACTTATAATAGATTATACCGCTACCACCAACAAATTCTGGAATTACTACAAGGTTTTTCTTAGCCTTAAAGTATTTTGTTCCAATCTTGGCTTCAAGATCCCATTTGTCTGTACCCTTTGTAGTATCATTTCCTTCTAATGCATACCATGACTGGAACTCTGTATCAAGATTATAGTAAGTATCTGAGTTCAAATCGGTACCAAACATTACCTTTGTAATACGAGGAGGATTATTGCTTACAGAAGTTGTTGTATAACCATGTGCACTGTTACCTGCAACGTCAAAGGCTACACAGTGAATCTCAATAGGTCCATCAGGTATATTCTTAGAAGAAATTGTTGCATCCCAGATGTAGTTTGAACCAGACTTCTGATAAGATTCTACCATTCCGTCGCCATCATCAAGCTTGATAGTGTTGCCTTCGCGGCTTTCGCCAGTGTTATCTACAACCATTGCATAAATAACCTCTGCTGTTGTATAAGATTTAGAACAAGCTGGTGTAAATGTGATCTTTCCATCGGAATCTCTATCATCAATACTATCAATTTTTCGGTATACACCACCAATCTTTATAAGCCCACCGACACGAACATTTGTGTTATCTTTCAAAACAGCTGCAGTAATTGAGTTTTCTTCTGAACGAGTTGCACCTTCGATATACAAAGCAGGAAGACTTTCACTATTAATATAAACCTTGCCATTTTGAGCAGAAGTTACAAGGTTAGCTCGGTTTGCATTATTATCTGTACCGTGTGCTTCCATTGGATTATATACACGATCAGTTGTATCGCTTCCGGCACCTTTTCTTTCATAATAGAAAGCAAGGCGCCTAAAGCCACTTCCACCTTCTGTTATCTTTCCTGCAAAGGCAAACCAGGAGTTAGAATCCTGAACTTTATTTGCACTAGAAAGCTCTGTTTTACCGTAATCGCCCTTATAGAGCTTAATTTCTGTTTCTGAATTTACAGTCTTTGTATCAGGGAATTCTGGAGCCTGGCTGTCAATATTAACAGTAATACCATTATAAGGATTTGCATTTGGAGGATTTGTATTATCCTCTGCCCGTAAATTTGTAACCCAGGCATTTCCATTTGTAGAATTTGCACTTATTGGAATGGCAAAATACATCTTCTTTCCAGAATCGGCAGAAGCAGTTATTATACCTTCCGCAGTAGATGTAATACTAGCTACCGTTACATCACCAGAGACTTCAACCCAACCTGTAAAGTACCAGTCTGTTTCAGAACCCTTGATATACATATCTGGTGTATAATCCTGTTCTGCGTCGGCTGATTTTGTTGCAAGATTTTCTGTAGTCGGAGCCACGCTAAATCTCTTAAGCTTGATATTTGAATAGTTAGGTATATCATTGTTTACAGAGATATGGAGTGTGTCTGACCAGGCACTGTAAAGCAAATCACTGTCAACCTTTTGTGTGTCTTTTTCAATAGATCTTGCACGAACATTTAATGTCTTTGGATTAGTATCAGGATCATATTTAAGGCCGTTTAACTTGCTTACATTTATTGTGTAATACCAGCTCTTTGTACCGTTTGCAAGAATACCCTTTTCACCAGAGCCATCCGGTATGTCAACAAGAACATTGCCTTCACCAGAAGTAACATAAGGACAACCGGTTATATTAACTCCGTTTTCAAAAGAACCATCTCCATTCATGTCAAACTGCAGATATACGGCAGAAATACCGTCATCGTCGTTTGCCATACCAGAGATTGTAATTGTACCTCCCATTTGTACATAATCTTTACCTTCTTCGTGAGAAGGATAGGTAATCTGTACAGAAGGACGGTCTGCATTAGGATCGTATCTTATTGAGTTTTCGGTATTATAACCAACGTTTCCAACTTCATCAGTAAGGCGGAACCAGACAGGAATATCATATAATCCGCTGCCAGATTCAGTTTCATAACCATCGAAATCACTACCTACCTGGTATGAAGATGAGTTATAATCCATCGTAGTTCCAAGATTTTCAAATTCAATTTCCCAAGAAGAAGAACCTTTTGTTGTTGGTTTACGCCATACGATTGAATTAGCTTCGTCCAAAGTTTTTATATTGACAGCATTCTGGGTATCAGTTGGAATATACCACTCTAAACCATAATCCTGATCCAAAATTGCACCTGTTGTTGGATCGGTTTTTATGCGGATACCCGAACCATTTGAATTATCACTCATGATTCCGCGGAAATTAACAACACCATTTGCAACTTCCAGTTTTCCTGGTTTTACATTTGAAATTGAAGTTGGTTCTTCATTATCTACAATGATATTGCGGCTTATGAAACCTTTATTTCCTACAGCATCTTCAACAGTTACCTTAAACTCATGCTGTTCTGTTGTACTCATTACTATTGGACCCAGGTAGTAGGTATATTTTCCTGAATCATCACCGGTACCGGCAAGTTCATGTATTTGACTAGCGGTCAGACTTGTGTAGCTTACAGAAATTGGAGAAGACTTCATACCGGTTCCTTCTTCTACACGAACCTTGGCATAAAGAACATCGTATTCTGCGCCAAAGGCCATGTTACTTTCTGTAGACCACGGGATTGTTGTGTCTGAAGCAATAGTTGCAATAGCAGTATTTGTACCCTTAGGAGCTCTGTAAAGTTCAAGAGATGTTACAGTTGGAGGATTTGTATCATACTTAAATGTTACACCATCTGTATTATCCTGTTTTGCATCAACATCTGTATATTTGATGTATGGTCTGTCTAAGGCTTTAGTTGCATTTGTATAGAAAATCTTGTCTTTTGCATCCTGTACGGCAAAGTACCAGGTTGTTTCACCATCATCTTCTGTAGAATCTGTTGACCAGGAACCTCCGCTTACTGTTATTGGAGACCAGCCCTTGTCATCACTGGCGGTTGGTGCTTCTGTAGGAGGATTGTCCTGGTGTTTTTGTGTAGACCAGTACCAGAGCTTTTTGATATTGCCATCATCATCATTCAAAGAACCGTAAACATTCTTTATTCTAAGAGTTTCAGTTCTATTTTTCGGAATCTGACTTACTGTAATAACAGGTCTGTCGGAATCTTGATCAATAAATAAAGTTTTAAAATTTGAATAACCAATATTGCCTGCAACATCCTTAATTGCTACTGTAAGCCAGGTTATGCCGTCATCAAAGTCTGTTGTGTTTATATCACTAAAACTCCAGTTTGAAGTTCCGCTTGCAGTTGCTGAATATTTAGTCCAGCCTAAGGCAATCATCTCTTCTTCTGTTGTATTTTTTGACACGACCACCGGAACAGCTGCCTGCTGCTTAAAGTAAATTGCTTCGGCAGAAGAAACAATATTATTATCATCTGCAATACCGGATATTTTAATAGTTCCGTTTACCTGAGTACCTGCTGTAGAAGCATCGGCATCGTCTGGGGTGGTTACTGTTATTGTTGGAGGGTCAATATCTACTGTTACTGTTGCAACTACACCTGGAGTTGTGTTTCCTTCGCCGGCCTCATCGGTTGCGGTTGCAGTAATAGATACTGTTCCATTAGAAGAAGGGAGCAGACTTGAAATATCATTTACTTCCCAGATTCTTAAGGTTGGGTCTGAATCTGCCAGTGTTATTACAGCATCAGGATCTTTATCATTGCCGGTCTTATTTACCTGGCGAAGATTTGCTTTAATGGTTGTATTTACTCCATCGCATGAAAGCACAAAAGAACGAATACCGCTTCTTGCATGCTCGTCTGTTGATGTATCAGAAACAGTTCCCCAAAGAGGAATTGCATCAGTTTTGTTTGAATAAATAATTCCAGATGCAGCAGTTCCATCATCTTTTCTTGTAACAATACTGCTTGGTGGCTGCTTATCTACATTCAGAGAATAACTTGGGAATAACTTTAATCCATCATAGTCTACTATTGCAGAGTCTACAGCTGCGTTGCCAACGTTATCTACTGCAACCAGAACAAGGAAGTTCTGTCCGTCTGTAAAGCCGGAAATTGTTTCGTTATAGTTAGCTCCAACAGTCTTATAATATTTATAATATCCATCCTTTGGAGTATTAGAAAACTTGGTACTATCTTCAAAAATTTTATCTGGATCAGGAGCACCATTCTTTTCTGCAACATTGTAGAATACTCGTCTTTCTTCTGCTGCAAGCTTATCCTGTGCAGTAATAGGTGAAATTCTACCTGTATAATTTGCAATAACGTCTGCTTTTAGTTCTTCAAAAGTATCGTTAAGATTTGTTGAAGGGGTCGGCTCAATTGTATAAACCTTATAATAAATCATTGATATACCACTGGCAGTGGCTGCTTCTTCAAAGGTTCCACGCACCTGAATTGTGGTAGAATTACCAAAGGTTCCATGGCTATATTTTCCACCGACATCCTTATCAAGGGAATCAACCCAGGCCACTCCATTATTTGAAGTTGGGGTTGGGGTTCCCGGCTTAATATCATCATTATCCTGCTGACCGATTCTAAAGGCCAGATTCTTACCCTTAGAATCTATTAAATGAAGTCCTTTTGGAGCTGTATTATCTACAGTAACTTTTATTGTAGTGTTTGTAGTTTCGTTTCCTGCGTTATCATATACTTTAAGAACAATGTCCTTTGAAAGTCCATCTGTAGAAGCCAATGAGATAGGGAAAGACCAACCCGCAGATGTTGTTTCTTGTGGTTCTGCGTCTCCAACCTTACAAGTAACTTTCTGAACACCAGAAGTATTGTCTTTTGCAATACCGGAAATTGTGAAAGTATTTCCTAAATTTGTTCCAACAAAGTATTCTGTTTCTGATTTTTTATAAACGCCCTTTGTGGTTGCAGACTTAATATCAATATTCTGTAAATATGGATCATCAATATCCATCATTACAGTAATGTTTGGAATTGAAGAAGGATTAATTGGAGTTCCACAGCTATTTGAACCAGAAATTGTAAGTGCTTGTGTAGATGTAGAAGTAAAGGCCGCAGCAATCTTGTCTTTTGTAAAGGTTGCAGTCCAGTTGCCATTAGTATTGGTTACAGCAGCTGTCTGACCATCAATTTTTACTGTAAGGGCATCTACCCCACTCTGGTCATCTTTGAAAGTTCCGGTAAGAACCAGAGACTGTTCTGCTGCAGCTTTATTAATATAGATGTAGTTACCGTTATGATTAATAGTAAAGTCTGGAGCAGTTACGTCAATTTTTACAGTTCTATTCTCTGTTTTAACGTTTCCAACATTATCTGTAGCGCGAAGATAAAGAGTGTTAGATCCATTTGCAAAAGAAACACTTCTTTCATAAGTGATTTTTCCAGAAGTTGCATCTGTTTTCTTTGTAAGTGCAGACCAGTTACTATTGTCGAGCGAATATTCTACTGTAGAAATATCTGAACGGGCAGGATTTGTGCCATCATTTGCTTCGATAACAAGAAGCATTGTGTCGTTTTTATACCAGTTTGTATGTGCAGCTTCTCCTGCAAGTTTTATAGAAGTAATTTCTGGCTTAGTTCTATCCAGCTTATAAGTTGTAGTTTTGTTATTTGGGTTCTGGTTTGAATCTGTAACATAATACTTAATCTGATATTCGCCGTCAGGTTTATCATCTGGTATCTGGTAATAATCTGTTACTGTTGTTGTTCCACCAGTTGCAGGAATTGAAGTAATATCTTCTTCCTGATCATTTTTTATAAAATCATTGTCTCGTTTAATTACAAAAGGACCTTCTGTAGATTCTATGGTAAGTTCAACCGGTAATGGCGAACTATTAACAAATTTTGCATTTGTAGCAAATAAAGAAGGAATACCGGAAGCAATCTGTACAAAGAATGGACCTACAGAGGTTGTTTTGTTCATTATATCTGTAACATCCAGCCATACCTTATAGTAGCCTGCATCTTTTGGCAAAGTCCAGGCAAACTGAGTTTTTGTACCTTTTATTTGTTTTTCATTTGCATCGGAATCTGGATTTGAAGGTTTATCTTCATTTCCTGTTTCTGTCTTTACAGAATAAACAGAGTATTTACTTAATCCATCATCATCTATGAGTTTAAGCAGGAACTGGCTTCCCTGATTAAATACATTGGAACGCATACTGTCATTCTTGTTTGAAATTTGAGCCCAGGTATTACTTATTGAATTGTTATCTGTAATAATAACCGGATTATCTGTGTCCTGATCAATTACATAATCCTGAGAAACTACAGTTTTATTTCCGGCAACATCGTAGGCTGTAACACGAATAGAAACTTCACCTGTCAAACCTGCTGTATCGGCATTTGTAACATGATAAGGGAATTCTGTTATGTTTGATGCAATTGTTCTAACAGAATTGCCGTTCTTAACAAATTCAATTACAGGTTTATTTGTGGTTTTATCTACACCGGTATAATCATCTGTAAAAGAAACTGTAAAGCTTATATTAGATCCGTTAAGATATTTTTGAGCACCTTCTACAGGATCTCCGTTTGTATCAAAATTTTTATAGGCAATAGGTGCAACATCCCGGATTTCTACCTGCGGACTTTCTATATCATACATAAAAGTTTTTCTGTCTGTTGCAGGAGTTCCGTTAGAAGCAGTAACTGTTATTGTGTGTTCTTTACTCTTTGAAAGATCAAGTCCTGTAATTTCGGTAAATTTAATTGTTTTTGTGTAAGTATAAATAAAAGTATCATCTGTGCTGTTCTGTGTATCTTTTACAAGATTTGCAGCAGTAACATTAAGGTCTACTTCATCAACCTTAATTGCAAAATCCTGAATTTCCTGTCCGGAAACAATCTCATAACTGATTGTAATTTCTGAATCAGTGGTTCCATTTGACTGATATTTTGGAACTGTAATGATATTTCCTGTAGCGGCGGTTCCGTTCACTTTATAATTTGGTCTTAATTCTGGTGCCGCCCCAACGCTTTGAATATCAATTTCATAACCCTGGGCCTTAGGAGAGTTTTCTGGAAGAAGCTCATTAGGTGTACCTGGTGCAAGATCAAAGCCTTCTACACCAACCAGATATTTACCATAAGACATGCGCTGGTTATTTTCATCTTTACGGGTTATCTTTATGGCAACTTTATAAGATGCAGCTCCAGTTATTTTATAATCATCTGCTTTAAGATAAATTTTTGAGCCGGTAATATTGCCTGAATTATCAAGCTTATAAAAATATGGTTTAATTGTGCTTCTGTTAAGAGCAATACCATCAAGACCCGGTTCAATATCAAGGGTTATAGAGGAATCTTCAAAAGTGATAAAGTCTTCGGTAATTGTCCAGCCCGAAAGCTTGTAGGTTGGGTTGTTTAAAGGATTAAGTTTAAAACTACCAGAATTCTTTTTTAATCCGTTTAAAACACTTTTTACAGTAGCAATTGTATCTTCTACGCTACGGCCTGCAGAAGAATAGTTGCCGCTCATAATGCTGTAAAGTTCTGTTACCTTATAATTTGCAATAGAAGAAGCGGCAATGTCATTATAAAGATAATATTCATCTGTAAAGTTACCGTTTTTATCCTGGGCAGTTTGTTCTGTTCCGTCGACAGGATAACGCTGGGCTGCGTCGTATGCCTCTATAGAGCAGTAACGCTTTCTGGCACCTTCCTGAGTATTGGAACCGTAGATTTTTTCGTAGTTCTGGTTCTCTTCACCCCATTTTGCAACATCAAGTGCAATAGAAAGTGGTACATTTTCAAGAGTCACAGTATGAATAAGATCTGTCTTTTGCGGGTCAGAGAAAATCTTTATGTCTATATGGTCAATGTTGTTATCATCTGCGGCACGGCCTTCCAGGGTAAAAGTCTTACCAAAGGTATCGATATCATCTTCGTTAATAACAGAAACATCTGTGGCCGGACGTTGTAAAATGAGTACCGGCGGTGTATTATCCACAGTAAACGTAGTGTTCTGGATGGTTTCGCGGCCAGCATTATCTTTTATGGTGATGGAGGCCTGGTAGGAACCGTCGGCAATGAGCTTTTTACCCTGATTGTCCAGGGCATTTACAGGAATGGTCCAGGTTCCGGCACCTTTTTCTACAGGGTCTTTGACAAGATCAAAATCTGTAATTTCGATTTTTTCGTCGCTGCCAATGCGGGTAAGGACAGCTTTTACACTTTTGATTGAACCATCATCGTCGTAGATTCCGCCCAGAGCAAAGTTGTCACGGATAACAGCATCTACAGGCGGATTCTGTATTTCGATTTTTGGCGGCTGAGTATCTACAGCTGCACCAAGACCTATTTCGCAGGAATAAAATAAAGTAATCAAGATGCCGGCACTAAAAAGCACGGCCAGAGGCTTGAGAAATCTTCCAATCTTTCCAAAAGTTTTAACAGTTTTCATAATAACACTCCTGTCAAACAAATAATCTGCGCATAAAATGCCTAACCGGATGAAAGCGCAGATTTTCACACTTCTCCATCTCTTAATATCGGCAAATGAAGCATTTTCCTTGAGTAAAGCACCAGATTTATCGTTTTGTTACACTTTTATAGAAGAAACGTTTGAAAAGTTAGAATTTTTACATAAAAAAAGCCTTGAAGCAGCTGTTTTTAAACAGTTTTTCCCCAAAGCCCACAATAAATATAAGGGGAATCCCCTAAAAAAGCAAGAAAAAAAAGAATTTTAACAGAAAAAAATCCCGCCGGGAGTAGTTACCTCTCGACGGGCAAAGGTTACCTGCACATTGAACCTGCTACTTTAACTGTGCTGTTTCGATGTAGCCCGTAGCATTATCTTCAATACCGTATGCAATTACAGGATTTACAGTTCCATTACCGTTACATGTTCCTGAATTTGCGCCTGCAGATGCGGTACTATCTGACTTTATGGCAAGAGCTGTATCTTTAGTAGCAGCTACTGTACTCTTGTAGAATCCGATATTTGTATTATCGTCATTTACAGAACTGCTTGTTGGAATAAATGAAACTTCCCATACTCCTGTGTAACGATCATCAGAATCACAACCATCAAGACTCGCTGTACCTGTTAAACGGCTTGTATCAACAAGCTTTGCATATTTTGCAATTTCAAGAGAACCCATGTAATAACTTATGTAAGGAATATAATTTGTTCCTTCCTTAATTACATCAATTGAGATGTTGCTTCCTGTAATCTGGTAACCATCGATTGTTGCATATTTTGGAGTAGTACTTGTATGACTAGAAAGATATGCATACTTCAACGCACCATTTGAATTATCAAAACAAGCGATATGAACACTGCCGTCAGGACCTGCTTTTACAGTTGCATATTTACCCATGCCGGTGAAAATCTTTTGTGGTGTTCCCCAATAGGTTGTATTGTTGATATTTGCATCCTCTGACTTATCTTTTGTACGATATGTATACCACAAGTCTTTTCCGTCATGGAATACTACTAAAACAACATCTCCTGTTGCATTTGCATTAGTACCTGTAGAAGGAATTACATCAATATCTACATACGAACCACCTTTATAACCGGTGTCCGTTCCGGAAATTGATTCTTTACCTGCAATCAAACTGTAATTTGCAACTGCAGCATCCCATATGCGGTGAGAATCCCAGTTTCCATTTCCTTCGTCTGAATCTCCTGTTGTTGCATCATTTCCAGAACCATTTGCATTAGTTCGGATATTAACTGCTGTAGTACCGTTAGTATATCCATTTGCATCAACAAACTGGCCAAAGTTATCTTTAGTTGCCGATGAAGTTGTTCCAACGCGGAAACGTATCTGTCCAGTCATTGTATCACAATATGCAAGGTAAACAGTTTTATTATTTCCATGTGTTGTAACTTTCAGTTTTGAAGACTTAAATCTGTTTGGATTTACCTTGCTTGAAGTTGCAGCAGCACCATTAACATATACACCACTAGGAATTCCAATTGAGTCTATACGTAATTTTGCACCAGGAGCAAAATTATCTTTTGTCCTTGTGTAAGAATCTGATTGTCCCCAGATACTTGACATATATGCCATACGTCCGCCATAAACAATAGCACCTGCGTTTGTATCAAGACCTACAGCAATTGCATGTGCAGCACCGTTAGCATCATAATCAAAAGTAATATTTGAGAAGTTTGCATAGTTTCTTGACTGAGTTCTATATGAATTACTTGTACCATTTGGCATACAGAAATAATCGGAACCACTTGCAAATGCAAAGCCTATCATACCGTTATATGGATTAATCTTCATAACAGGCTCTTCAATTACAGTACCATCCTGTGCCTGTGCAGCTCTGCTGTTAATTGTCCAGATATCAAAGTATATATCATCTGTCAAAGTCAAGTTCAAAACTGTATCCGGGGTGTGATTATACATATTTGTATATTTGTTCAAATCAGACAGCCCGTCTACTGTTATATCATAGCTTCCATGTGCATTGTTATTATTCATATTATTTATTGTTGTAATTGCATTTGCACCTGTTCCGGAAACTGGATAAGCATAATTACCAGAAGACATACCAGCTACAGTATTTGCTGAAACTGTTACATCGGCATTTGAAGTTGCAAGATTATAACCGCTTAAGGTTATTGCACCCTCATTAGAAGCAATTGAGTAATGACCTTGTGCTGTTCGGGCAAAAACCTTGCCTTTTTCAGTAGCCAGTCGAGTAGTTACTCTGGTGATATAAGGCAAGATATCAACCTTGTATGTAGGAATTTTTGTTGCCTTGTCTATTGCTTCCTGATCTGTTACACCTTGTGCAGGAGATCCTGTTGAACCGTTACCTGTCATAAGTGTAATTCCTCCGTCGGAGTCTGTTGCACGAATATATACCTTTGTATCTTTTGCAACAATTCCAGTTATTACAGATGTATCAACGGCAAGTTCCCAGGCAACCTTATGTCCCTTTTCATCAAGATATGCACCCTTATCTGCTGCTGTTATAACTGTAAACTTATATGTTCCGGTAACTTTTTGTGTAGTTGAATTATAAGCTAAGGTACCTTCACTGCTCCAGTCTGTACCGGAAAAGTTTGAACCTAAGTTATAGGATATTCCGTTTGCATTATTTGGCAAAATTGAGTGATTTGAAGAATTTACAATTGCCCATTCAAGTTTTGAAAGTCGTTTGTTATCATAAGCAAAGCCTCTGAATACAACAACTCCGGAAACCTTATCGTCATCGGTACCATAAGTTGTTCCAAGAGCAGATGTACCAAGTTCGCTCTTAAGCTCAACATGACCAAATAAGGTATCGTTTATATTTTTATAAACGCTGTTATCAAGAGCCGATTTCCAATACAACGGACTGATTACTGTATTTGGTACAGTAGTATCATAAACCTGAACATTCAAAGGCAGCTTGAGCTGGGCGTACTGGCTGTCGGTAAAGACGGTTGTGTCCTGGGTTGAATCCCAAAGCTCTATTGTCCACCAGACTTTATTGTTGTTAGAACCTACCTTGCCCTTAATTGTTGTAAGGTCAAATACGATAGGATCAACAGACGAAGCATTATAGTAAACAATGCCGTCTTCATTTGAATCCTTGCCTTCGGTTTCTCTGTTAACGTTCATTGCATTATAGCCACCGCCCTGCTTGGTATCGCGGGTCCAGCCTGTAATTGCGCTGTGTTCTTTATAAGTGTCATCAATGCTGTACTGGTAGTAAATGCTGTTGTTACCACCAATTATTTCAAAGCCAACAGAAGTCTTGTCTTTTATTACAAACTTGGCTGCACCGCTTGAATCACCTGTTGAAGAAAGAATCCATGAATCGGTTATATCCTTTGCCTTTTTCACGCCTCCTGCAGTTGCAAAGCCGCCAAAGTATTCTGTTCTCTTTTCAAAGTCTTCAATTGTAGTATTACCATTATAGTCTGTTCCTACAGTTACAGAAGCAATACGAGGTGCATTGTTGGAAACTCTGGCCTTATTGTCTGCGTTGTAGTAGTACTGGAAGTAGCTTGTAAGGTCATTGGCTGTAGAGGCCCTGGCAGAAAGTGCAGCAGCTTCTACGGCATCTTTTGTTGTAAGTGCCTGGTAAGCCGATGATGTAATGTTTCCTATAATGCCAACTGTATAATTCTGAGCTTTATCGAAAGCTACATAGTGTATTTCAATTGGTCCATCCGGAATGTTCTTTGAGTAAATTGAAGCTTCCCAGCGTCCTTCTGTATCGCCGCCAAGCTTTTCGAGCATACGGTCACCGTCGTCATCATTTACTGTCGAACAGTAACCATAGCCATAATTATTCTGGCTGGTGAAATCCTGATTTCTAATATCCTGACTTTCGCCGTTTCGGTTATCTACAAGCATTGCAAGAGCAAAGTCGGCAGTTGTAATTGTTTTTGGAGCACTGTCATTCAATGTAATTGTCTTTCCATCGGCAGACAAATTCTTAATCTTGTAAATCTTACCGCCAAGCATTACAAGTCCGCCCTTGTGAATATTTACATCGGCAGCACTAAGTTTAATTTCTGTTAGTGAGTCTGAACGGGTCTGCAGAGTTTTGTGCTTCCAGTAAAGACCGTTTGCATAAACAATGTCGTTATTTGCAAGATTTGAAGCCCCTGCATCCTTAGCACCTGTTATAGTTACAGAATTATTCCTGTAGTACATAGGATCATATACACAGTTCTGTGAACCCCGGCGTACAAAGTAGAAGGCAACACCAAACAAGCCGCTGGCATTTCCACCGGCATCGGTTACAAAGCCCTTGAGCTTATAGAAGCCGTCTTCGTCATAAACCTTTGGACTTGAAATCATTTTTTCTGATTCAAGTGTATAATTTTCGGTGCTTATTTTTGGAGGTGTGTTATCGTAATTAATACTTACGGTTTCTACACTACTAAGATTAAAGTCTGTATTTTCTGTTGCTTCAATGGTATAGGTAATAGAACCGGAAGAATTTGCAGTACCTGTTGGAAGAGGAATGACAATGTTAAAGTTTCCTGTATCGGCCGTAGTTACATAACAGGATTTTGATTCAACTGTCTGAACAGACTGAGCTGCATTTTCTGCAACAAGAGATTTTATACCTGCATTCTTGTGTTCATCAAGAGTAATGGTTTTAATTCCGTTATCATCAAATACAGAAGCAAGAAGATACCAGTTACCTGTTACCCACATGTCCGATTTATAGGCTGCACGGCTAACGATCTTATTTAAATTGCCTTCATTTCCTGTTTCAAACTGTACAAGCTGCAATGAGTAGCGGTTGGTACTAGAATCATCGCCACCAATTCGAGGGGCAGTCTTGTCTATATCAAAAGCCTGAACAGCTCCATCACTCACCTTACCTTTTTTGTTACCCTGTGCGTCTAAACCAGAATCACTTACGGCAAATACTCTTATAGCCATGTGTCTTGTAGTATCTGATTCAAAAATAGCGTCACCGTTTATAGGAAGGTTCCAGTTATCTGGAGTTCCAGAAGCTTTTATACCCTTCTTGTTGTTTGTATAAGTTCCATTTGCCTGTTTTGTTCCGCTGAATGGAATATCAACTATTGAGAAGGCTGAAGTTCCATTTACGGTAGCAAAGTCTGTCTGCCAGTTATCCCAGTTGTAATTATTTGTATAGTTGGCTGCAATCTGAATATAAACAGAATCTACGCTGTAAGCCTGGATTTCTGTTGTTCCATAAAGACGGATTGTTCCTGCAAGAGCCGGAATCTTGGTCATAAGATGGGTAGTTAGGTCTTCCTTATTTTCCGGATAAGAAATGTAAACTGAAGGTTTGTCGCCGTTTGGAATTACATTTATAAGGCGATTTTTTACAGAGAAGTTTCCGCAGCTGTCTACAGCCTTATAGTAAATGTAAAGAGGAACATTAGTATCGTTTTCTTCTATGTTGTATGAAGTGTCGCTTGCACGAAGATCTTTAATCCAGTCATGCAAAGTCTTTGTATGATAGCCGTTTTCGTTTGAACTTAGGTTTCCGTCAAATACAAGACTTGCAGTAACACCTACAGAAGAAGTAATATCTGTTCCGTCAAAGTCTGTAAGAGAACCGTTTTCTGAAACTGTAAAATAAACTTTTGTACCAGAATCACCGCCGCTTGTAATTCCAGAAGCAATATTCTGTTTTATAGTTCCATAGTATGTAACGCCATCGCTTGCCGGAGTAGAAATGGTAATTGATGGGGCGGTTCGGTCAACAAAGAAGGAGGTTTCCTGGTTACTGTAAAGTCCTGAATTATCATAAACCTTTATAGAAACAGCAACCGTGCCTTCTGTAAAGCTTGAAATATTTATTCGTTTTGTCTTGAATACATAGTTTCCGTTTGAGTCAGGATTTGTTACTGTTCCATCGTTTGCAACTGCAGAACTATAGGTTGTATTGCCAACCTTTACTTCTATTTTTTGAATGCCATTGCTGTCTTTTGCCGAAACAGTTATATCTACATAATTCTTTGTTCGTCCACCAACAGCACAGCTTTCTCCAAGTGCCACAGCTGTTCCGTTCTGATTGCTTCCACTTGCACCGGTATATGCTTGAATAAGTGAAGAATTGATTATAGGTGATTCACTGTCGCTCTTGTATTCAAGAGCTGCGCTATTATCTGCTTTGGCATCTGTCTTAAACTGCTGGTAGGGGCGAGAAAGTTGTGCAGATTGTTTAGTATAGAAAACCGCATCATTGTTATCTACAACATAGAAATAAACATCCTTTGCACCATCGGCAGTATTTTTTGGAGTATAGGTAAAGTCACCGGTTGCCTTATTAAAGGTTGTTGTACCGTACGTTGAATGTGTCCAGGTTCCTGCAGGATTTTCTGTCCAGCCGCTTGTTCCTGTAATTGCGCCAGAACCTGCAAGGAAAGCTTTTACAGAAGATTCACTTGTAGCATCATCGTCGCTTATTGAACCTTCAAGACGGGCATTTGTACCGTATTTGAGAATATATTTTCCGCTTGTGTCTTTTTCGAGGTTTGTAAATTTAACTATCGGGCGGTCGGTGTTCTGGTCTATTGAAAGAGTTAATGTTACAGCAGTTGCAGTTTCGTTTTCTGCCTTATCTTTTGCTTTAAGAGACAGAGTAAGATTCTTTGCAGTTGTTGTGTCATTAAATACTGTAGTATTAATTGATAATGACCACTGTCCATTTGCATAAGTTATATTTCCATCGGTTGCACTTGGATATGCATAATTCTTAGTTACAGAACCACAAGTTGCAGCAAGTGTTATATTAGTAATATCACTATTGCTTGTATCTGTTACCTTACCGCTTAGTGTAATAGTTTTATTTACAACTGCAGATGCAGCATGAGATGTAAAGCTTGGAACAGGCTTGTCCTTGTCTACATTTAAAGTTCCGATACTTGTAGAAAGAGATGCGTTACCTGCTTTATCACTTACTGAAACAAGAACTGAGTTATTGCCGCTAAGAGCATTAAGATCTGTTGCACCAAGAGTTACAGTAACTCTCCATTTATTGGTCTGTCCTTCAACAGCAGCAACAGTAAATGAACTACCATTGGAACCACTTGTAATTGTTCTTGTACCGGCTTTAACTTCTACAGAACTTGCAGCCGCTTCTACTCCACTTCCGGTATCGGTTACATAGAATTCAAAGCTCTTTGCGGCAGAACCGTTTGTCAAAGTAATGGTCTTAAAATCATTGGTGTTTATTTCTGAAATTTCTGGTTTACTTGTATCTACTTTTACTGTAAATGATTTTTGTCCGCCTGTATTAGACATATCATCGGTTGCTCTCAGCACAAGCGTGTTATTTCCATCTGTAAAACCATCAAGATTAAAGGAGTATGAACCGTTAGTAGTTGGAGTTGTTTGCTCTGAACCGGTATTCAATTTATATCTTATTGTTTTTACACCACTTCCGGTTATTGAACCTGCTTTATCGTTAAAGGCTCCTGCGATTGTAAGTTGAGAAGACTTAAACCACAAATTTGCCAGATTAGCAACTGGTTCATCATTTATAGTAGTACTACTCCAGGTTGGTGCAGTTCTATCAACTTTATAAGCTCCTGAATTTTCTTCCTGCTTGTTTCCAACAATATCTTCTGCAGTAAAGCGTATAATATATGATTTTCCAGAAACAAAATCTGTAGTATTACTTGTACTAATAGAAGCTATTGTAGCAACACCATCATTACCAACTGTTGCTGTTCCACTAGCAAGAGTGGTTGCATAAGAAGTATCTGTTGAAAGATAAACATTATATGTAACCTGATTATCCTTAATTCCATTAATGTCATTTACATAAACACTTGCATTAGTAATTGAATCTTTAATCCAGCCTGCAGTTGAAGTAACCCTCATAGAAGGCGCAGTTGTATCTATCTGAACGCTACCAACCTTGCGGCTAACAGAATGACCGGTTCCTGCATCGTCTACGGTTTCGGCATAGACTGCAATGGCACCGGTCTGGGCATTAAGAACAGAAGCCGGGATTGTTGCAGTCCAGGTATGCACTGAAGTATCTTTTGGAAGTTCTGTTTTATTTGTGTCATATTTAATATTTGAAGCTTCAAGAACAGTTTCGTTTACCTTTATAGTAAAGCTTCTTAAACCTGCCCTGTCATCTTTAACTTTACCTTCAATTTTAAGAGCATTACCGGAAGAGTCTTTTCCCTGATCATTTACTATATAGGTTTTATTAAAGTCACCGCTTGTCTTTTCTGTAATTGTAGGGGCAGTATCATCATAGTTAATTTTGAATGTCTTGCTTTCGAATGCTATGTTTCCTACATTGTCTACTGCCAGAATAAGAACATAGTTGTTGCCAACCTTAAAGCCGGAAAGAGTTTCCTTATAGTGGCTTGTTATATTCTGATAGTATTTTCCTGTTGAACCAAGTTGTGTACCGCCTGTAAGAACATTGCCGTTATAGAATACACGTCGTATTTCCGGTGTTTCAAGCGGAGAAATAAGTCCTGTTTTATCTGTTTCGTAGTTAGCTTCAAAAGAAGTTCTTACAGAAGAAATATAGGCGTCGCTGGTAGTAATTCCACTTGGCAGGGTTGCCGGAATCTGGAATACCTTGTAATAAAGACGCTTTAAGCCGGAACCTGTGCCGTCTTCAAAATATCCTCTGATTTTAATTGTATTTGAATCGCCGTAGGTTCCATCCTTATATTTTCCACCTACATCCTTATCTTTTGCATTATCCCAGGCAGGATTTGTAGAAGATGTTGAAATGTCATCATTATCCTGGTCGCCTATACGGAAGTAGATGTCTTTTCCTTTGTCATCATCCTGATGCTTTGAAACAGGAGATGTCTTATCAAATTTAATTGTAAAGGTTTTTTCGTATGTTTTTTCAGAAACATCGGTTGCTATAACCTTTGCGGCAATGCTTGCTGTTTCTGCATAAGAACTCAAATTAAGGTTATTAAAGCTCCACTCAGAAGGATTTTCTGTTACTGAAGCTTTTTTTGTACCATCAAAATAAAGGGCAACTTCTTTAATTCCAAAATTGTCTGTTGCAACACCAGAAATTGTAATTTTGTTTGGAGAAGCTGTTGTTCCCTGATTTACCCAGTAAACAGTTTCAGATTCTTTGTAATGCTTTTTAGTTGTGGAATCTATAGAAATATTTGAAATGGCAGGTACTTTATCGTCATACGAAATTGTAAATATCTTAACATTTGAAGTTGAAGTACCGGCGCCGTTCTTACTGGTTATAATCAAATCACCGCATTCGTCCTTTGAGTCAATCAAAGTTTTGTCAATTGTTGCTTTCCAGTATTTTACTGTTGTTGTATTTCCTGAAAGATTTAAACTATAAGTGAGATCTGCTAAAGTTTGTGAACCTGTAGGTGCTGTTTTTGAAAATTTGATTGCATCTGAAGCGGCAGAAGAAGTTGCCGTTATAGTCTTATCTTTTAATGTTAAAGTAAGTGATGTTACACCACTGACAGCATCTGAAATTTCACCATAAATAATTAAATCCTTATCTCCACCAACATAAATCTGCCCCTCTGCTGCTTCCGGAGACATATCATCACCCAGTTTATAAAGTTTAGGATCAATATTCGGAGCAGTTGTATCTACTTTGATTGTTCTGGTTAAAATTGTTGTTGCATTATTTGCCTCATCTGCTGCCGAAATATAAAGTTTATTAGCAGAAGAAGACTCTGTTAAATTTTCAAGATTTATAGACCAGCTGTTTGTACCGGATGCGGCAGTCCAACCGGCAGATTCCCATGACGCTTCATCCTTTGGATTTGTCGGAGTTTCTGTAGGTGCAGAAGCAGGCTTAATTTTATAATAAACACCAGTTATTGTTGCAGTACTTGTTGCCGTTCCGCTTACTGTTACATTTTTAGAAGTTTGAAATTTAGTACTTGTACCATTTGTATTAAAAGCTGGTGTGCTTACAGTAATTTCTGGCGCCACTGTTTTAAGTATAATTGTTGTCGTAACAGAATTTGTTTTACCAGCCTTGTCTGTTACAGTAATTTTGTAGGTATATGTTCCATCGGCACCAGCGCTGTTGCCTGCAATATCATTAGTTGTATCATTAACAGTATATGCAGAGCCGTCCGATTTATATGGAAGAGCAACTGTTGTCCAGGAAGCAGTTGTAGTTAAAGTTTTCTTAACAGCTGTTCCGCCATTCTTAGACTGTTCAATTTCTATCTTATTAATTCCGTAATCATCAGAAATTGTTCCTTTAAGCGTAATTCGTTTATTAACTATTGCAGGAACTGAAGCAGTTTCTGTTGCCCCTTCTAACTGGCTTTTTGTTATAGTAATAACCGGTTTAGAAGTATCATAAGTAAATTCTTTTTGAGTAGTATTCTTTAAGCCAACCTTATCAACTGCTATAACTTTAATTACCTTTTTGCCTTCACTTGCAAATACTGTCTTTACGTCATTATCTGTTTTTGGAGAAGTTTGATAGAACCAGGAACCACCGGAATAAGAAGCTTTTATTTCAGCAGTTTTTGTATTTGTATTTGTACTATCCCAGAACTGGACATATACATCTTCTATACCGGAATCTGCATCGCTGGCTGCTCCCTTAAAGGTAATAGAAGTCTGTTCGGTTGCATTTTCATCCGGCCAGCTGGTAATTGTTGGAACAGAAGGGTTTGTGTCGTCATATTTAAGACTTATAGTTTTCTGGTTTGATACCGCAGAATCATTTCCTGTCAACATATAAGTAACAGAAGAAGGTTTTGCAGAAAGATCTGTTATTTCATCAATAAAAGGTGATGTATTAATGTTTGTTCCATTTTCAAGAGGTGTTGCACCAGAAGCCGGTATATCTCCGTTAAACTGCCTGTAAACATCAAACGGCTTATTATCGATTGGATAAGTAAGTGTAATTGTTACTTTTTTATTATCATCATTAGCAGCTGCTGCTGTAGAAAGCCATTCCGGCTCTGATTTTATTCCAACTTCAATGTTCTTACCGCTTGTAATAAGCTGGAAGCCGTAAATACCATCGCTTACAATGCTGTTGCCCTGTTCGTCTTTTCCGGTAACATTTATATAATAATTTTCGCCTACAACAAGATCCGGATAACTGTTGTTTCCAACCTTTTCCTTTGTCTTAAACTTATAAGTACTTCCGGATTGAGTTATATCACCCTGTATATCATGCTTGTCTTTTTCAATGAGCCATACAATCTTTGCTTCACTTTCATCTGCAGCGGCAGTATTATTTGCCTTTAATGGATTACCGTATGGGTCACACTTTACAAGATAAATACCAACGCTATCTTCTACAATAAGATGTCCGTCAAGTCCCGGTGTTATTTCTACTTCTATCTGGCTGTTTCCGTTTGTAATAGGATATTCAGCAAGTTCGTGGCCTTCTGCAAGTGTATTTCTGGAGCTTACTACAAAAGAAGGGCTGTTTTCAGGATTAATAGAAAACTGTCCGCAGGTTGTCTGATTTGCAGGGGCAGCCAGAAGAGAACTTACATCATCTTGTGAAATACTACGGGCTGCAGTTCCGGAAGAATAAGTTCCGTTCAAAATATGATAGAGCTCTGTAATTTTGTAGCCTGCTGTAAAGAGCTTTGAAACATCGGAATTCAGATAATAGTAATTTACACTGTTACCCTTTTTATCTGCCTCTGTCTGAGCGCTTCCGTCTGATGGATATCGCTGAGCACCATCGTAAACAACAAGGGTACAATACCTTTCTGCTTTGGTACCATCCTTTATTGCAATTCCTTCTGCATCTACATGTCCATAGATAACAGAATAATCATTTGCCTTTGTTTTATCATAAACTGCAACATCCTGCTCAATTGTAAGCGGCACATTTGGAAGCTGAATAATCTTAAGCGGAGTTCCTGTACAAGACTCATCTGCATAAACACTTACTTCTATTAAGCTTACATCGTTATCATCTGCAGCTTTTCCTTCAAGGGTAAAGCTCTGACCATACGAATCGAATTTTCCGGAATCCTTTTTTGTACTTGGTCGAGAAAGAACAACAAGTGGTGCTGTATTATCGATTACTAAAGCTCGTGTTATTTTTGTATTATGTCTTCCCTTATCTTCAATATTTATTGTAAGTTCGTATGAACCATCCGGAATATTCATTTTTTGAGGATCAAATACAACGTTCCAGATTCCTTTACCATCTTCTGCTGTTTCAAATTTTCCGTTCACTTCAAATGTAAGGGAATTTCCGGAAGTACTCGAAAGATTTGCTTTAAGACTGTCTATCGTACCATCATCCGACCATTCTCCGTAAACCATAAAGCTGTCGCGGATAACTGCTCCAATTCCAACGGTATCGGACGCAAATTCGATAACCGGTGCCTGTGTATCTACTGCTGCACCAAGACCAATTTCGCAGGAATTGAAAGTAAAGATAAAGCCAAAAAGGACTAAACCAACAAAAGAAATAAGAGAAAGAAATCGTACTTTTTTCATACTCGACTCCAAATTAATTAAGTCGAAAACATTTTTTATAATGGAAATTATGCCAGTAAAAAAATGTATTTCAACATTTAATTATCGACAAAAAAAGCCACTTTGTTGAATTAACAAGCAGCTTTTAACCTTCTTAATAGAGTAATTGTAACATTTAATAACGAATTTGCAAGAAATTTTACAAAAGCCTTCTTTTAACGGCTCTTTTTTCTTTTATTTTACCATCCCCCTAACCTTCCCCGCAAACTCACCAAACCTGGCAGGATTACGCTGGAAAGCTGCCAGATACAGGTCCGGCAGGGCTCCACCGGGGCAGGAAGCGGCCCAGAAGCGCACGTCGTCGGACTGGCGGTCGTAGGCCTGGGCACGGGAATGTACCGGTGCAAGCTTTGTCTGTTCCGAAAGCCGGGCCTGAACTTCTTCTGTAAAGAATTCTGTAATGTAGCGGCGGGCATTTGCGTTTTCCGAAAGCAGCATTACACACATTGCGGGTGCAATTATTCCATACTCAATAGTGGATGATGCCGGCGGAAGCAGAAAGGCTTCGTACCTGCTTATTGTATTATAGGAAATCCTGCGGTGGTCATGTAAAAATGTAAAGAAAACGGCAGTGTGACCTTCTTCTGCAAAATAAACTACATCGTTACCCTGTGCATTATACCAGGAAGGATGTGTAAAACCCTGCTGCGGCCAGGTTTTTAGGGTTTCCAGTACCTTGCCAAGGGTCAAACCTGTGGAAGTAAGCTCAAGATCAAGAATTTCTTCAAACGGAGTATCCTCGCGCAGAGCCTGTATGAGTGTTTTATAGGCATTTACTCCGCCAATTGACTCAATTATGTTACCTATAAAGGCAGTAAGCACGCGGTCATCTGCCCCATTAAGGATAAAAGGGCTAAAGGCATAGGCTTTTGCATCATTTACATAGTTTAAAAAGCCCGGAAAACTGTTTGGCATGTTGCCGCCGGTTTTTTCTACAATGTCTTTGCTGTAGGCCAGCTCGCAGTGATCAAGCAGAATTGGCGCACATTTTTTGTCTTTGAGGGAGCTCGGCATGACATCTATGATTTTAGAAGAAATTTCTTCGGCAGATTCCTCCAGCGCATCGGTTACCTCGCCTTTCCAGGTAAAAAGAATATCATATTTTTGCTTAAGGGCACCCAAATCTACTGCACCGTCCGAAAGCACTTCAAAAATAAGGTTTATTCCGTCTTCCTGCGGAATTTTTTCTTTTAAAATATCGCAGTATTCCTGGTTAAGGCCGTAAAAAGCCACGCGGACTGTTTTATCGCTCTTTTTTTTGTTTACCGCATTTGTGATAGAAGTTACTCCTGCCACAATTACAGCTGCAACCACTACAACAATTGCAACAATCTTAATGATGTTCTGATTATTCTTAATTTTCTTCTTGTTAGCCATATATTGTTTATCGGAATTCTGTGGTATAATATTATCATAACAATAAAAAAGAGGTTTATATGGAAAACGAAACATCTACACAGCTTAAACCGCGCAATTCGTTTACCGGTTCACTTGGCTTTGTACTTGCCGCTGCCGGTAGTGCAGTTGGCCTGGGAAACATCTGGCGCTT
>JAEEGL011739792.1_pt1 | contig 26713 bp, 18 predicted proteins | sample 9134231 | NCBI WGS metagenome assembly JAEEGL01 (sample SAMN16246548, study PRJNA631951) | gut metagenome | biome: gut microbiome; feature: rumen; material: fiber-attached | host: Bos | place: Iran: Karaj | collected 2018-10 | reverse complement strand
GTGCGTCGCACGGATTTCTAAAACCAAGTATACCAAAGAGACCGCTGCACTCCAATAAAGAATCTGTTAAAAAAACCTTACGAATCTGTGTTGCGCATGCCAATCCGCATAACGCCCTAAACCGCATGCCCACGCCGCGATCTGCAAACACGCCCCCACTCAAGATCAAAAAAACCGGCTCGTTTGCACGAGCCGGTTCGGAAATGTGTATTTAATTCTGTGCGGGGCGATAACCCAGGGTCAGGTCCACGGTGTGCTCCACGTACTTGCCGTTCTCCTGGCGCTCGAAGGTAATGGAGACGGTGGTACCTGCGGCGTAGTACTGCAGGATGTTCTGCAGATCGCTGTAGGAAGAAACCGTACGGCCGTTGAAGCCTGTGATGATGTCGCCTGCCACAAGGCCTGCTGCCTGTGCAGCGCCGCCGTCAGTGGTCTCCACAATGTAGATGCCTACAGGAATGTTGAAACGCTCGGCCATGCTGGAAGTGATCTCCTGCAGGGAGATTCCGATGTAACCGACTTCATCCTCTGCAACCTTGATCAGGGTATCCTGCTCCATCAGCTCGTTAATGACATCCATCACATCGGAGATGGGGATCGCATAGCCCATACCCTCGATGGCGGAACCGCCGATCTTGTTGGAGTTGATGCCGATGACCTCACCGTTCAGGTTGATCAGTGCGCCGCCGGAGTTGCCGGGGTTGATGGCTGCATTGGTCTGAATGAAGGTGTTGGTATAGCCGTCCTCGGTGGTGACTTCACGATTCAGAGCGCTGACGATACCGTCGGTGACAGACTGGCCGTAGCCCAGTGCGTTGCCGATGGCGATGACACTTTCGCCCAAAACCAGATTATCGCTGTCGCCCAGGGTTGCAATGGAGATGGCATTCTCGGTGGAATCCTCCACATCCGTCTTCTGGACTGCAATGATGGCAAGATCCTTGGAAGGATCGGTGCCCTTCAGATGAGCCTCCACAGTGGTGTCATCCACAAAAGTCACTTCGATCCGCTCTGCATCACTGATGACATGGTTGTTGGTGACGATGATATACTCATCATCCGTCTCGGCGATGAGGATACCGGATCCGGAAGCGGATACTTCCTCAGAGTAGTTCTGACCCCACATGCTGTAGTAGTCATTGGTATAGGTGTAATACTCCACGATGGATACCATGGAGGGCATCATCTTCTCAACAACGGAAGTGATGTCGGACTGCACCTCCGTCACCAGAGTGGTGACCGTGGTCTCGTTGGAATCATTGGAAAGAGTTCCAATGGTGGCATTGGCTGCCGTGGTGTTGGTCACAGTGCTCTGCATTGCTGCCGTCTCGGCGTCCAGTACGCCGGTGGTCTTTGCCACTGCGTAGAAGCCAAGTCCTGCGCAGACTCCGAAGAGCAGGCCCAGGCAGATGGAAACCATCACCTTATGAAAGCCTCCCATCTTCTTCTCTGTCTTCTTTTTCTCTTCCTGTACAGTCGTCCGATTCTCGACGGGAGACTGGGTGCTGTAGATGTTTTCGCTGCCGTAAATATTATCATCGTACATTTCAGATACCTCCTTTTGGGTACGATCTTTTTTCCTTGTATGCTTTGAAGTATAGATCCCAATTGTGACGGAATTGTGATGAAATTCGAAAGGAATTATGATTTTTCAGATGCAAAGAAAGCATGCCTTTTACAGCATGCTTTCTCTTAAGATTTACTCTACAGTGACGGACTTTGCCAGGTTGCGGGGCTTGTCCACATCCAGGCCTCTGGAGACGCTGATGTAGTAGCCCAGGAGCTGCAGAGGGATCACAGCAAGGCTGCCGATGAAGTGGTTGTCGGTCTTGGGAACGTAGATGACGAAGTCTGCAGTCTCCTCCACTTCATAATGGCCGGCGCTGGCGAGAGCCATCAGGTATGCTCCGCGGCTCTTGCACTCCACCATGTTGCTGACGGTCTTCTCATAGAGCTCGTCCTGGGTCAGGACGGAGATCACGAGGGTGCCGTTCTCGATGAGGCTGATGGTGCCGTGCTTCAGCTCGCCGGCAGCGTAAGCCTCGCTGTGGATGTAGGAGATTTCCTTCATCTTCAGGCTGCCCTCCAGGCCGATGGCATAATCGATGCCTCTGCCGATGAAGAAGACGTCCTTGGCATTGGAATATTTTGCAGCGAACCACTGGATCCGCTCTTTGTCTTCGATGATCTTCTCGATCTTGGTGGGGATGGACTGGAGCTCCTCCACAAAGTGACGCTCGGTCTCTGCGTCCACCTTGCCCTTGACGATGGCAAGACGGATGGCGAAGCTGTACATGGCGATGAGCTGAGCACTGTATGCCTTAGTGGTGGCAACAGCGATCTCAGGGCCAGCCAGGGTGTAAAGCACATGGTCTGCCTCACGGGCGATGGAGCTGCCCACCACATTGACGATGGCGAGGGTGCGGATGCCCTGAGCCTTTGCTTCCCGGAGTGCTGCCAGAGAGTCTGCGGTCTCACCGGACTGGGAGATGATGATCACCAGCTCCCTGGGATCCAGGATCGGGTTTCGATACCGGAACTCGGAAGCCAGCTCCACGCGAACGGGCACCCTGGACAGATCCTCGATGACATACTGGGAAGCCATTCCCACATGCCATGCGGAGCCGCAGGCCACGATGTGTACCTGAGTGATGTCTTTCAGGATCTCATCCGTCAGACCGGACTCGGTGATGTTGATCTTGCCGTCCTTAATAACAGAACCAAGGGTGTCACGGACAGCCTTGGGCTGCTCGTGGATCTCTTTCATCATAAAGTGCTCGAAGCCACCCTTTTCCGCTGCTTCTGCGGAGAAGGTGATCTCCACACGCTCCTTCTGAACCTCGTCGCCGTTCAGATCGTAGAATACGGCCTTGCCTGCGGAGAGCTTTGCCATCTCCAGATTGCCGATGTAGTATACGCTTCTGGTGTGCTGCAGGATCGCAGGGACATCAGATGCCACATAGGTCTCGCCGGCGTTCTTGCCGTCGCCGTCCACAACGCCGATGATCATGGGAGAATCCTTACGAGCCACATAGATCTCGTCCGGATGATCCTTGAACATGACTTCCAGCGCGTAAGAGCCTCTCACACGGACCATGGTCTTTGCCAGGGCGTCGATGGGACCCATCTTATATTTCTTGTAGTAGTAATCGATGAGCTTGATGGCAACCTCGGTATCGGTGTTGCTGTAGAACTGATAGCCGTGGCGCATAAGCTTTTCCTTCAGCTCCTGATAGTTCTCGATGATACCGTTGTGAACCCCCACCACCTCGGACTCTACGGTTCCGGAAGCGGAGCCGGTGCAGTTGCCGCTGACATGGGGATGGGCGTTGATCTGGCTGGGTGCGCCGTGGGTTGCCCAGCGGGTATGGCCGATACCGCAGTTTCCGTGTACCGACTTGCCCTGATCCGTCTTGTCGGACAGGTTCTGGAGCTTGCCAACACTCTTGACCACCTCTGCGTCCTTCTTGCCGTCACGGACAGCCAGTCCGGCCGAGTCATATCCGCGGTACTCCAGCTTGGAAAGTCCCTCGAGAATAATGGGGGCCGCCTGTTTCTTTCCGATGTATCCTACGATTCCACACATAATCTTTACTCCTCATGGGCGTGTCCGCCCGATATTGTAGTTCTTAAAGTAACCCGGATTCGTTGTTAACCTTAAAACCAATCCCTTGGGAAGCTTCCGGTAGTTCTTGCCCAGCAGGTAGCCTGCATACTTGAAGGCACATTGCAGATAGAAATGGGGAAGCTTCCATACCCGGCCGGATTGCACCAGATACCGCGTCGCTTCCTTCACCAGCTTCTTTCCCTCGGATTCGGAACGGACCGCTCCGAAGACCTCCGGATGCTCCGCCTGAGAGACCCCCAGGTCGAAATTCCGGTGAAGCTGCTGCATATTCGTGTAATTGTGAGAATGGATCACACGGGCGGATGCCTCATATCCCACGCCATACCCGGCTTCGATGGCCTTTGCCGCGTAGATCATATCCTCATTGAACAGGGTCCGGGGAACAAATCCCCCCAGCTGCTCGTAAATCTCCCGGATGTATGCGGCGCACACATCCGAGCAGAAGTAGGTGCGGATCCCCAGCTTCGGCAGATTCTCTGCCGTCTTTACCATGGATTCCTCCGGATAATTGAACTTCCGGGAGAAGTGCTCCAGAATGCTGCTGTCCTTCCCTGCCAGCTGCCGTCCGCAGACCACAGCCACTTTGGGATTATGCTCCTTTGTCAGGGCTTCTGTCAAATGCTCCAGCAGATGTCTGTCCGCCGGCATAGCATCCTGGGTCATCATAATAAAGATGGGCGAGCGGAGGAGTTCCACCGCTCGTCTTCTGGTCCCGCCATGATCGAACTCTTCCTTCCGGAGATGGACAATGCGGACATTAGGGTACTTCGCCCCGAAATCCACCTGCTCCAGAAGGGGAGTCATATATTGTTCCTCCGTGTTCATCAGGAGGATCTCCTTCGGTCTCACCGTTTGGGCATTCAGGCGGTTCAGCAGCTCCAACAGCTCCTGCCCCGGCTTGTAGACCGGAATGATCACATCTACATCCATCCGTTTACTCCTCATCCGCGGTCATCGCGGAATGACCGCCTGCATTCGGCCGGCGGTTCCTTACTGGATATAACGCTCCGTGTCGGACTTTACCTTTGCGGAAAAGTTCTTCACAGTGGTGGAAGCGGTGTAGTCCGCGTCATCAAACAGGAACTGGTGGAGCCATACCACATTGCTCTCCAGGCTCAGAGGGATAACGCAGCTTCCGGCGCTGCCCACGGTTGCGGTGGTGCGCAGGGATTCAGTGGGGAATCCGCCCTCAGCCACAACCTTGTACTTGCTGACATTGGAAACAATGTTCATCACCGTCTCGGAATCCAGACTGGTGTAGGTATTGTTCAGAACGGAGGTGGCTGCGGTAGTCAGGGTTGCCACATCGGTGGTCTTTGCCTTCTCCAGCATTGCCTGAAGCACCTCTCTCTGGCGCTCTGCACGCTTGAAATCATCGCCTGCGGTGTAACGGATACGGCAGTATGCAGCTGCCTGAATACCATCCAGGGTCTGAAGACCGGTGCTGGTCACGGGTGTGTAATCACACTTCATGATGTCTGCGATAGCAATCTGATAGCTGTTGATGTGCTCCAGCTCAGCGGAATCCACATCGATCTGGATGCCGCCCAGAGCGTTGATGGCTTCGCTGAGTGCCTTGTAGCTGACGCTGATCCAGTTGGTGATGTCCAAGTCCATGTTGGAGTTCAACATGCTGATGGCCTGAGTCGCACCGCCCTTGGCATAAGCGCCGTTGCACTTGTTGTAGCTGTCGTTACCCAGGTTCATGTAGGTGTCACGATAGACACTGACCAGCTTCACCTCATTGGTGTCCTGGTTGATGCTGCAGATCATGATAGAGTCACTGCGATAGCCCTTCAGCAGGTCGTTGGACTTGGTGCTCATGGCATCCAGTCCGAAGAACGCGATGTTCAGGTAGCCGCTCATGGCGCCGCCCTCTTCCGTCTGCTGCACAACCTCCTCGGAAATACCGATCTCAATGGGCTCCAGGTCCGCTACGGATGCATAGAGGGGACCCTCGGAATCCTTGGTAGAGTTCATAACGAAATACAGAACGCCGATCATCAGCAGGATCACGACGATCTCAACCGCGAAGATGAAGATCTTGCGCTTCTGCTTCTTGCCTTTTTTTGTTGCCATTTCAAAAATCTCCTTTAATGTTAATTTCCTTTATACGTCTATCTACAGCGTTAATACGCATTTTTGTTCACGAATCCGGTAAAGAATGTCATGATCATGATCTTAATGTCAAAAAGGAAGGTCCAGTTCTCAATGTAGTAAATGTCGTATTCCACGCGCTTCCGGATGGATGTGTCTCCCCGCAGGCCGTTGACCTGTGCCCAGCCGGTAAGTCCGGGACGGACCTGGTGCTTCACGTTATAGCGTGGGATCTCTTCCATGAACTTCTGCACATACTGGGGACGCTCCGGTCTGGGTCCCACCAGACTCATATCGCCCTTCAGAATGTTAAAGAGCTGCGGCAGCTCGTCGATGCTGGTCCGCCGCATAAAGCGTCCCACCTTGGTGACCCGGGGGTCGTCCTTGGTGGTCCAGCCCTTTGCTTCATCCTTCTCGCTCTGCACCTTCATGCTCCGGAACTTGTACATCTGGAAGGAGTGATTGTGCAGGCCGATGCGCTCCTGACGGAAGATCACGGGGCCCTTGCTGGTCAGCTTCACGAGGATGGCGCAGATCAGCATGATGGGGGATGTGAGGATGATGCCGCAGATGGCTCCCACGATATCCACCGCCCGTTTCACGAAGCGGTTCCCGGTATTGGTCAGAGGCACGTAGCGGATGTTGATGGCAGGTATGCCGTCAATATCCTCGGTGTATGGCTTTGTGGGCACTAAGCTGTTGTAATCCGGAATGAACTTGGTGTGGACACCGAATTTCTCACAGATGGATACAAGAGACTCCAGCTTATCGTAGTCCTGCAGCGGCAGGGTGATGGCGATCTCATCCAGTTTGTTCTCCGGCAGGATAATTTCCAGATTCCCGAGAGTTCCCAGCACCTTTACGCCGTGGTACGTGGCTCCGGCGGGCACATGATCGTCCAGCACACCCAGCACCACATATCCCCACTGGGGATTCTCCCGGATCCGGTCCATATAAGCTTCCGCTGCACGGGAATAGCCCACCAGCAGAATGTGTTTCAGGTTGTATCCGTGAGAACGGAAGCTCCGGAGGGTCTTACGAAGCGCGATCCGGAAAGCGGCTTCCAGTACAAAACTCAGAACATAAAAAATAGCGATGACCGAACGCGCATAGTTTCCTTCGTGGATCACCGCATACAATACGACAATCAGACCGATCAGAGCGATGGTGTTGGCACGGAACAGATCATACAGTTCATACCACTGCTTTCCCGTACGCCTCGGACGGTACACATTGCTGGCGAAGTAGACCAGCAGATAACCCGGTACCAAAAAGGGTAATACGGAATAATAGCTCGAGATGGGAAGAACTCCCTCCCCGGGCTCCGGAAGCAGGATATAAAATTTGATCACATAGGCCAGCACAAAGCTTCCGCCCACGATCACGGCATCAATCAGAACCATCAGTCTGTTGAGCACTTCTTGATTATCTTTAATCATGGATAAATATTACAACTTTATTAAGTTTTCATCAATTAAGATAATCGTAGTATTTCTTAAGTTTTCTTAAGAAAAAGGCGAGGCCGGAAAGCCTCACCCTCTGCCCAACAAAAACAGATTTTTCCACAGTTGGAGCTGGATCAGAATGTACCGGAGCAAACGCTCGGGCCGGAAGTGAATATGCATGGCTCTTCCGTCCGGATCCAGGCTGCGCCGGAACCCGTTGCAAAGCCCCTTGAGATACGTGATTCCCATGCCCTTTCCGAAGAAGAATCCGGTCTTGATAACAAATCCCGCCAGAAGCAGGGGGAAGTTCAGGATCAGCTGGAACAGGGGCATGTTCTTTGCAATGACGTAGATACTGTTGGCGGACGCAAGTTCCGTCTTCTTTTTGTTGTACCGGGAGCCGGTGGAAGCGCTGCCGTAGTGCACCACCACGGCCTTCGGCTCGTAGAGATTGTAATAGCCGTAGATCTGAGCCCGGTAACCGATGTCCAGATCTTCAAGATAAGCAAAGTGCCGCTCGTCAAAAAGTCCGATGCGGTCGAAGACCTTCCGGCGATAGATGGCCGCTCCACCGCAGGCGGAAAAGACGCGGCACCGGCGGGTGTAATCCCCGGCCAGCTGTCCTTTGCCCCGGCTTCTGGCCCATCCCAGGGCGCAGTACAGGTCTCCCGCATCATCCAGAAGCTCCTCATTATCCCACATCCGCATGGATGCACTGACAGAAAAACATCTGTTATGATCCACGATCGCCTCATACAGAGACTGTACAAATCCGGGATATGCCTTGGTGTCATTGTTCAGGAGGATCACAAAAGGAGCATGGCTCCGCTGGATCCCCACATTCACCGCATGACAGAATCCGGTGTTGGTGTTCAGAAGCTCCGTCTTCACCCAGGGGTACTGCTGACGCAGCAGAGTCCGGCTTCCGTCCTCGGAACCGTTGTCCACCACCAGCACCTCATAGGGAACGGTGGCTTCCTGCACCTCCGGCTTCAGGCTATCGAGACAGCCCGGAAGGAAATCGATGCCATTATAGTTTGGAATTACAACAGTTATCTTAACCATATGGTCTCCCATTCGGGATGGAACCGCAGCTCACAGCCCGCCTCTCGCAAGGCTTTCCCAAGCTTCGTGGAAAGAGCGGGGATGTCCGCATCCTTCGGCAGCGTCCCGGCATCAAAGATCCGTTCCCATTCCCGGGGCTCGTCCCGGAGAACCTCCGCCAGCTGTCTGCTCTCTTCCATTCCGTAATATCTCTTATTTATTACAGGTGTTTCTGTATAAGGAACGCCCGTTATTTCCTCAAACAGATCCCAATATTCCCGGCGAACCCGGATACACCGCAGATCCAGAGCAGGGACTTCCGCCCCCAGCACCGCCCGATGCAGATAGCCGGTATGAAGGGGATGGAGTCCGGCATAGAGGGGCTTTCCCTCTTCGTCCAGGGCTCCGGAGATCACAGTCTTCTTCAGGCCACCTCGCAAGACTCTTCCTCCCATGGCGCCCAGCTTCTCATCCTGTTCCATGGGATCTCCCAGTTCCGCCACGCCGTAAAAGCCCAGATGCTGCAGCGGGTAGCCCACTGCAAAACGATTCCTGCGCTTTAAGGCATCGTTCATGGCCCGAAGTCCCGCGTCATAAGCATATTGTTTGCTCTCGGGATTTTCCGCGGTGGAGCCCCTGTGACAGCGCCAGTGGTACAGCACCTTCGCAATGTGCCGGGGAGGTGTCCGGATTTCCTCCACTACCCGAAGGGCAAAGTCAAAATCCTGCGCTCCGTCATATTCGCTGCGAAGCCGCAGTTTTCCGGCGATCTCCGCATCCACGCACAATAGATGACAGATGTAATTGTTGCTCAGAAGGTAGCTTTCGTTGTAATCCGGCTTCCGGTTGATCTCGTAATACTCCGTGGCATCCTCGTTGCACTTGTCCTCATCGGAGTACAGCATCTGAGGAGGATTGTCACCGCCCTCGGCGATGGCTTTTGCCATCTCGTAGAAGGCATCGGGCGTCAGCAGATCGTCGTGATCCAGCAGGGCGATGTAATTCACCCCGGCACTCACCGCATCCTCCAGTGCTTTGTTGGTGTTGGCGGAGATGCCGTCGTTGCTCTCCAGATGACGATAGACCACCCGGCCGGGACCCAGTTCTTCCGGAGCGGACTCCAGATAGGCATCCAGCACCTGCTTCAGGCTGTCATCCTCTGTGGCATCCGCGAGAAAAAGCTTTAGGTTCGGGTAGGACTGCTCCAGCACCGATGCCACCATGACCCGGAAATACTCCGGATTCGTCCGGTAACAGGGCACCAGTACACCAAACTCCGCCGGCTTTTTGCCTGTCGCCCGGGTATTTGCCAGGTATTGCAGGGACCATTTGCGCTGAACAGCCAGCTCCGTCTCCGTCAGGTGCAGGGGCTCATAGTCCCCGTCCGCCGTCTCTCCGAGACGCTCCAGAGCCGCCGCGGCGGTCTTCTGCAATCCGTTCCGCTTCAGATATGCAACTGTTTTTCTGATGTTTGCACCGGATAACTTGCCCATACCCGCTCCCGATAAAAGTGAAGGGGAAACCGCCCCTGTGGACGATTTCCCCTCTTTTTTGAATTCTTAGATCTCTGCCTTTACAGCCTCGGTGAGTCTCTCCACCATCTGCTGTGCATCTTCGATGCTCTTGCCCTTGACGCCCATATAGAACTTGATCTTAGGCTCTGTGCCGGAGGGACGTGCGCAGCACCAGTTGTTGTCGGGCAGCTCGAAATAGAGAACGTTGGACTTGGGAAGGCCGGTAGGGGTCTTCTCGCCCGTCTCCAGATCGGTGATCTCTCCGCTCTGATAGTCGCGAACCTTCAGTACTTTCCACTCGCCGAATGCCTTGGGAGGATTCTGGCGAAGCTTGTCCATGATGCCGGCGATCTGACGGGATCCGTCGATGCCCTTCATGGTGATGGTGTACTGGGTCTCACGGAAGTAGCCATACTTCTCATACAGCTCAACCATCATATCCCACAGAGTCTTGCCGTGCTTCTTGCAGTAGGAAGCCACTTCGCAGAGCATCATGACTGCCACGATGGCGTCCTTATCTCTTGCATGGGTACCTGCCAGGCATCCGTAGGACTCCTCCAGACCGAATACATAATTGTTGCTTCCGGTCTGCTCGAAGAACTTGATCTGCTCTCCGATGAACTTGAAGCCGGTGAGCACCTCGATGAGGCGAACCTTGTAAGCCTCGGAGATGGGGAAGGTCATGTTGGTGGTAACGATGGTGGTGACCATAGCCGGGTTTACAGGCATGGTGCCGGTTGCGGTGCGCTCTCTCAAGATGTACTCAGCGATGAGCATACCGGACATGTTACCGGTGAAGCCCACATACTCGCCGGTCTTGGTATCCTTCGCATAAACGCCCAAACGGTCTGCATCGGGATCCGTTGCCAGAACGATGTCCGCATCCTTCTCCTTTGCCAGATTCAGTGCATAGGTGAAGGCCTTGGGATCCTCGGGGTTCGGGTACTCCAGAGTGGTGAACTCCGGATCGGGGCCCATCTGCTCGGGAACCACGTAAACATTCTTATAACCCAGCTCGGAGAGGATTCTCTGAACGGGCTTGTTTCCGGTTCCGCAGAGAGGGGTGTAGACGATCTTGATGTCGCCTGCCACTTCCTTGATGATCTCGGGATGGATGATCTGCTTCTTCAGCTCAGCCATGAAGCCGTCGTCGATCTTCTCGCCGATAACCTCGTACAGGCCTGCTGCGATGGCAGCTTCCTTGTCCATGGTCTTCACGGTGTGATAATCGGTGATGGCGCGGACTTCTGCGATGATGTCCTTATCGATGGGAGCGGTGATCTGTGCGCCGTCCTCCCAGTAAACCTTGTATCCGTTGTACTCCGGGGGGTTGTGGCTGGCAGTCACCATGATGCCGGCGGTGCATCCCAGAGTTCTCAGAGCGTAAGAAAGCTCCGGAGTGGGGCGAAGGGAATCGAAGATGTAAGCCTTGATGCCGTTGGCAGCCAGGCACAGTGCAGCCTCGTTGGAAAACTCGGGGCTCATGCGGCGGTTGTCACAGGAAATGGCAACACCCTTGGAGGGATCTCCCTTCTTCAGAATGTAGTTTGCAAGACCCTGAGTCGCCTTACGAACAGTGTAGATATTCATACGGTTGGTACCGGCGCCGATGACTCCTCTGAGTCCTCCGGTACCGAACTCCAGCTCCTGATAGAACCGGTCCTCGACCTCTTTCTCATCATTGCGGATTGCAAGCAATTCTTCCTTGGTCTTCTGATCGAAGTAATCATCCTCCAACCAGCGCTTGAATTCTTCCTGGTATCCCATGAGTAATCCTCCTTCCGGGTCACTTACCCTACAAACAGTTATTATAACATATGAGTGGGCCTACGCAAAGTTACGATTTGTTTTCGTTAGCTGTGCATAGAGCGTGCAAGCTTGCTTGCATAAGCTCATATGCACGGCTAGCGATCCTGCGAAGCAGGAACTCCCCACTCATATGAGCAGACTTAGCACATACGTGCGGGAAAGGCTGCGTAGCAGCCGTGTGCGAATATGTGTGGGGAGCGAATCACCTTCTCCCAAGCGAGTAATCTGCCCGGTCCAGGGTGAAGTTGGGGTTGTAATAAGGATCCCCCTTCTCCAGGACTTCGCCCCAGCGTTTCCGGAAAGTCTCGCACTCCCGGTTGTACCGCTCCGCCTTGGCAGCGTTGGCGCCGTCCACATCGGACCCTCTGGAAGCCGACTCGTAATGATACAGCTCGCAGTAGGGATTGAAGATGTTCAGCAGACCCTTTTCCCGCAGCCGCAGGCAGAAGTCCACATCGTTCAGAGCCACGGCAAAAGCCTCATCCAGGCCTCCCAGCTCGTCATACAGCGCCTTCTTCACCATCAGGCAGGCCCCCGTCACGGCGGACACATCCTGCTGGTACCAGAGCTTGCCCATGTATCCCAGGTTGTCCCCCTCGAACTTGTAGAAGATATGACCGGCGGTGCGGTGTGCACCCAGCCCGAGAACAATACCTGCGTGCTGGATGGTGCGGTCCGGGTAATAGAGCTTCGCTCCCACGGCACCCACATCCTTCCGCTGGGCAAACATCAAAAGCTCCTCGATCCAGTTCAGGGCGATGACTTCCGTATCGTTGTTCAGCAGGATCAGATATTCACCGGTGGCATGCTGCGCGCCGAAGTTGTTCACCTTGGAATAGTGGAAAGCACCTTCGTACTTTACCACTTTCACCCGGGGATCCTGCTCCAGCTCCCTGTAGCAGGCGAAAATGCTGTCGCTCTTACTGTTGTTCTCGATGATGAGGATCTCGTAATTGTCGTAGGTAGACTTCTCCAGGATCGAAGAAACGCAGCGTCTCAGGTCCTCCTCATGCTCGCAGTTGGGAATCAGGATGGAAACCTTCGGATTGCCCTCCAGCGCATACTTGATGCGGAAGATGGTCTCAAAGGCCCGGGTGCTGACGATCTCGAAATCCCGGAAGCCCTGCTTCTCCAGATGATCCGCCACAGCTCCCCTTGCAGCCTCGATGGCGTAGGGCTTCGCGCTGATGTCGGAGGCCACGGATGCCCGGTGGCTCCGCCAGTAGTACAAGAGCTTCGGCACATGGACCACGTTCTTAGCCAGAGAGGTAAGGCGCAGGATCATGTCGTGGTCCTGGCTTCCGTCGAATTTGGAACGGAACACCTCCGTGCCCTCCAGCAGAGAGCGCTTGAACACGCTGAAATGGCAGATGTAGTTGTTGGCCCGCAGATTGTCCGGTGCAAAGTCCGGCTTGAAATGCAGGGTGATGAAATTGTCGATGCTGTTTCCCGAGAAGGTTCCCTCATCGCAGTAAATGTAATCCGCCTCCTGCTCCGTGATGGCCTTCATATACTCATAGATCACGGAAGGGTGCAGGATATCGTCATGGTCCAGCAGGCCGATGTAATTGCCCGTGGCCAGTTCCAGGCAGTGATTGGTGTTGCCGGAGATCTGCTCGTTGCGCTCCAGCTTGTGGTAAATGATGCGGGGATCCGCTGCCGCCCGCTCCTTGCAATACTCGCCCACCTCCGGGTGCTGTGCGTCGGACCCGTCCGCCAGGCAAAGCTCCCAGTGGCCGCAGGTCTGGTTCTCCACAGAACCGATCATATCCTTCAGGAAGTTCAGAGGGGTGTTGTAGAGGGGCACGAGAATCGAGATCTTAATATCCTCCGGGAACTGTGCGGAAGCCTCCAGCTGTCTCTGCTCCGCATCCGGGAAGCTCCGGGTGCCATAACCCTTCCGGCAGCTCCGGTCGTTCAGCTTCTGACGGACTTTGATGGCAAAGCCTCTGGGACCCCCCAGATTCTTCAGGCGCTTCGCCGTCTTCTTCGTCACATAGGCCACGCCCCGCATGGGTTTGGTCACCTTCCAGGAAGGACTGGACTTCACCTTCCGAAGCTGTTCCCGCAGCCGGTCTTCCTCCGCTCTCGCTTCCGCCAGCTGGCAGGCAAGCGCCGTATTCTTTCGTTTTTCTTCGCGGTAAGCCGCTTCGTAATCCTTGTTTTCAGACATGCTTAAGCCTTTCCGGGCGGGAGGATCTCCCATTCCTCGGTGCCGAAGCCCGCATAGCGCTTCGTGCCCTCTTTCTCATACAGATATGCTCCGATCCGGTACTTGCCCGCAGGCAGGCTTCCCTCCCGGAAGCGCACCACAAAGCCGCTGAGCAGCGTGTTTGTGGGTCCCTTGATCAGCTCTGCCACATCTTCCCGCAGCATGGGGAATACGGGGCAGCGGTAGACGAAGCCCTCCTCGTGCCGGAACAGCAGAAAGCTTCGGAACAGGGAATTATCCTGCCCCGTCACCAGCGCCCAACCCTCGATGCGGGTCACGCCGTTCTCCGTCCGGAAATCGTCCACGCTGAGCATCACCCGGCTCCGGTTCCAGATCTTGTCGTGAGGCGTGGTGACAAAGTGGAACAGGTCCGGCTTCCGGATCTCCTCCGGCTGGAGCAGATGGTCTTCTTTTTCGTAGTCATACAGATAGCTGCAGACATACAGGGAATTCCGCTTCCACAGCTCCGTGTTCCGGCAATAGGGATCGATGCCGTGGGGCTGTGTCAGCAGCACCTCCGGCGAACGGTCCGGATGTCTCTCGTACAGGGCCGCACGCTCGGAATCCAGGCGGGCCTTCTTCTCCCCCTCCAGATCCCTGCCGCGGCTGATGGACTCATGATGCAGCAGCACCACATCGTTCCGCACCACCTGGCGGTAGCCCTTTTCATACAACGTAAAGCAGAAGTCCACATCGTTGTAAGCCACCCGCATGGACTCCTCGAAGCCGCCCGCCTCTTCATAGATGCTCTTCTGCACCATCAGGCAGGCCGCCGTCACACCAAGATAGTTATAGCTCATCCGGTTCCGGCCATAGTAATAGCTGTGATCATCCGGATAATTGTGGAGCCGGTGCACCGGTCCCACGGTGATATTGGAGACGCCGCAATGCTGGATCAGGCGGTTCTCCGGGTACAGGAGCTTCGCACCCACAGCGCCCACGCCGGGCACCAACGCCTGGCCCACCATCACCTTCAGCCAGTTCCGGTCGGTGACCTCCGGATTCACCTCGATATCGTCATTGAGCAGGAGCAGCAGGTCGCCGGATGCGATCTTTGCGCCGATGTTGCACATGACGGAAAAGTTAAATTCCATGGGCTCCACATGGTACTGGAAGCCGAATTCCTTCTGAAGCTGACGGATCCGCAGCTGGTTGATCTCGCTACTTCCGTTGTCGATGACCATTACCTCCAGCTTCCGGTAATTGGTGCCGTCCCGGAGGCTGGTAAGGCACTTCTGCAGCAGCTCGGGATGATCCTTGGAGGGAATGATGACGGACACAAGGGGCCAGTTCTCCGGCAGGTAACGTACCTGCGTATAGCCCGCTTCGTCCTCCTCCAGATTGGCCCAGATCCCCCGGCGGCGCAGGGCCCGCATCTTGAGATCCGTATACTCCGCACTGGCTCCGGCAGGTACCACCTGCTCGGGAAGACCGTTCCGGTGGAACAAAATCTCCGGGATATGCAGAACCGGTGCCTGCTCCGACACCTGGAGATAAAAGTCATAAAGATTGTGGTGCCAGTCCTCGTTGCCCCATTGGATGTTCAGATTCCGGAGCACAGAAACCCGCACTGCCACAATATGTCCGAAATAATCAAAGCTAAGAAGCGTGTCCGGAGAAAAATCCGGCTTAAACCAGGGAGCCACCCGGCCGCTGACGGCAGGATCCATATGCTCCACATCGATGCCCGCCTGGTGCAAAATCTCGCTTTTCCAGGCTCCCAGAGGCAGATCCTCCGGGATCACGCAGTCTTCGTCTGCATAAGCGATGGCGGCATCCGGATTGGCATCCATCCAGGTCCGGATATGGGAGATGGCATGCTTCGGCATCTTGCCGGTGCGGGAGATCAGGATCACAATGGGTTCCTCACCCTGTGTCAGATCCCAGTCCCCGGTGCAATCCTCCATCCACATCATGCGGCAGCCGCCCTTTTCCTGCCAGGGCTCCGTATCCTCCACCTCCAGGATCCACTGGCGGTAGGGATCATACTGTCTCGCAACTTCCCGCTGATATTCTAATGTACGGCTCCGTCTCGCGTCCTGTACCCCGCTCACTTCGTTACCTCTTCCGCTGTTTCCTTCCCAAGTCTTACCACACGCATCTGCATCTTCAATACTTTACCGCCGCTACCGGAGGGCAGGGGCAGTGTCAGTCCCGGATCCTCCGTGGCGAAGATGTAACCGCCCCGGCTGATGGACTTGCCGTTGGCCCGGATCTTCTTAAGAGGCAGCTCCCGGTCTCCCACCTGTACCTTCTCCACAGTGACCAGGCAGGGGAACATGCAGGGATCCACACGAAGGGTCCGGATCTTCTCCGGCAGTTCATATTCCACCTCCAACGCTTCCTCTCCCCGGTAACAATCGGAGAGGAAGATCGAAGTATCTTCCGCAAAACCGGCTCCGCAGTCGGGATAGAGCTGCACCCGGTAGCGAAGCTCCTCGCCGCCGGCCCGGACCTTCTGTCCCGCAACCGGCGAGATCACGGGATTTCCGATGCGGTCCCGAAGATCTCCCAAAGCCAGCCGCTGACCGGTGACTTCCTTCTGGAACTCAGCCTCCCGCTGACGGAAGGCATCTGCCTCCGCCGGGGTGATGCCGAAGAGTTTCAGATACCACTCCTCCCGGGAAGCCCGCTTTTCGGAGCCCATCCGGTAGCAATACCATGCCCGGAAGGCGATCTCCTTGATATCCAGAGCTTCAAAATAGCTCCATTCGTAATCGATGAGGTGCCAGGTGCCATCCGCCGTCACCAGCACATTGGCGAAGATGGCATCGTAATCCGCCACCGGCTCCCCGGCGCGGTATTCCAGCATCTCCCGGTATTTGATGATGAGTCCCCGGAACTCGTCAAGGTTCTCTTCCGCCAAGGCGCGGTCCAGTAACGCCTCCAGACTCTCTGCTCCCTCAATGAAGGGGAACAAGAGAGATCCGTCCGCCGCCTCCCGGCAGGCATTGATCTTCAGTCCGCTTCCCTCGTACCGCTTCTCCAGCAGGTCGGAAGCCTTCTTAATACGCTCCAGATGAGCCTTGGCTTCGGTCGTCACAGCCGCCTTCCGGATCCAGCGTTTCTCAGCACCGGAGGCTGCATCCTTCTTAATAATAACATCTGTTCTTATCTGTTTATCCGCCACTCTCTCATTAGAGAATTTGCTGTAGAGCACATCCGGCTCCGCCCCGGTGACCACCATGTAGGAATTGGAGAACAGCGGGAACTCCTCCTCCCGGAGAATGGTATTGAACACTGCAGTCTCGTCAAACAATAACATGCGTTCTCTGTCAAAATTTCGCAGATTGGTGGACAGTTCGCCCTGTCTCGGCAGATTCCGGTCAGAGTAAACCGTGTGCATGAATTTGTAATCGGGATAGGGATAATAAAAAGAATAATCCGTCAGACCACTGCCCTGCAGAAGCTTCTCCAGTCCCCTCCGGGTGAAGGTGCGGGCGGTTCCGCCTCCGGGATAATCCTCGAGGCCGGAGAAGTATTCTCCGTTGTGATCCTCCCGGCATCCGGCCCAGTACTTGAGGCCGAACTTGTTCTCAATAGCGATGACCAACCGGCCCTGAGGGGCCAGGTGTTTCTTCAGAATGTTCAGGAAATCCTCATAGGGCGTCTCGCCACCGATGTAGGCGCGGCCGTACTCGAAGACACCGATGAGGCAGATATAATCGTAATCGCAGGGCAGATCCGGCTCGATATCCCGGAAATTCCCCACATGAATGGTCACATTGTCCCGGGAGCGGTTGCGATAAGCGTTCACCAGGCTTCTGCGGCGGGACAGATCCACACAGTCCACAGACTTCGCCTTCTCCGCCAGAGTCCCGGTGATGGCGCCGCAGCCGGAGCCCACCTCCAGCACCTTCGCGTCTCCCGGGATGGGAAGCCACTGAACGATATTTCCCCGGAGGGGGGACAGATGGTACAGGATGGGCCAGCTTCCGCTGCTCTCGATGGCATCCGTGTACTCTCCCTCGGGATACTCCTGCACGATCCGCAGAAGTTCGTCCTCGATATCCCCGTCACTGTAGAGATCCGTTCCGGAATAACGCTCGTAATCTAACTTGATCTTTCCGATGATTTCGAAAGAATCCATTCCAACTCCCTATCTGCGCTCCCCTCTGAACGGGACCGCGGCTTCCGGTCAGATGTCCGTGATCCTGACCTCGGAATCCATATCGTAATATCCCACCGTATCCTTTTCGGACACCACCGTGAGATTCAGACTGTCGTACAATCTGTGATAGACCTCGAAGACCGGTCCGTTGTAGCCCGTGAGGCCGAAGCTCAGCAGATACTCGCCGCCCTGAAGGCTCATGCGCTGGGTGAAGGTGACTTCCTTGCACTCTCCCGCCTCCCCGCTCTCGGCGAAGGCTTTCTCCAGCATGGTATTGGTACCGGTGATCTCCGTTCCCCGAACGGTCTTAAAGGAAAAGGCCATAATGGGCGCCGGGATGTGCTCGTTGAACTTCACCTTCATGTGAATGGTGAACTCCGTGCCCTTAAGCAGCGTTGTGGTCCGCACGCCCCGCTCGTCCGTGACGAAGTATTCCACGATCTCCGCCTGCTTTGTACCGTACTCCAGCAGGTTGGGATTGATATTGTCCACCGCAGAGGCGGTATCCTGTGGGTTGGCGGTACCATACTGCCCCACCAGCACCTGCTTGTAGGCGTCGATCATCTCCTTGGCGGAACCTTCTCCCAGGAGTTCTCCCTTGTTCACCAGGAAGACCCGGTCGCAGTACTTTGCGATGCTGCTGAGGTCGTGGCTGACGAAGACGATGGTCTTGCCCGCCTGCTTGAATTCCTCGAATTTGTGGTAGCACTTTGCCTGGAAGAATACATCGCCCACGGAAAGAGCCTCGTCCACAATAAGGATCTCCGGATCGATATTGATGGCCACTGCGAAGGCCAGACGGACGAACATACCGCTGGAATAGGTCTTCACGGGCTGATACACATAATCGCCGATATCCGCGAACTCCAGGATTGCCGGCAGCCTCTCCTCGATCTCCTTCTCGGAAAAGCCCATCATGGTGCCGTTAAGGTACACATTCTCGATGCCGTTGTACTCCATGTTGAAACCGGCTCCCAGCTCCAGCAGAGCGGAGATCCGGCCGTCCACTTCCACATCGCCCTCGGACTGGGTCAGCACGCCGGTGATGATCTTCAGCAAAGTGGACTTACCGGAGCCGTTGGTTCCGATGATGCCCACCGTCTCCCCCTTGAACACATCCAGGGTGATCCCTTTCAGCGCGTAGAAGGGCTTCGGCGCCCGGGCTCCGCGACAAAGGCCGAAGGCATCCAGCATGCGGTCCCTCGGTCTCTCGTAAAGCTTATATACTTTTTTCACGCCCTCCAGCCGGATGGCTGTCTTACGTTCCTCGTCCAAAATAACTTCCTCGTCTTTGAAAGAATCGGCTGCCCTACAGGACATCCGCAAAGTGCGGCTTCAGCCGCTTGAACACCATGGCACCGAAAGCGAACAGCAGCGCCGTGATGATCCAGAAATACAAAGTGGAGAACAGATCCTCAAAGAACCAACGATGGCCGTACACTGCGTCCCGGTAGCCGTTTACGATGTAGACCATGGGATTGATCCGGAGAACCTTCTGCAGCGTCTCATTCTGCAGGGAGTTGATGTCCCACATGATGGGGGTGGCCCACATGCCGATCTGCAGCAGGATCTGGATGATCTGGGTCAGATCCCGGAAAAAGACGCAGACCGCACAAGTGGTATAGGACAGCGCCAGCGTAAAGATAAAGAGGCACAGCGCGTAGTACACCAGCTGCAGGGTGTAGACCGTGGGGAAATACCTGTAAATGCAGCCCAGCACCAGCAGGATCCCCATAAAGAACAGGTGCACAAAAGCCGCCGCCACGATCTTGATGATGGGCAGGATGCTGATCTTGAACACCACCTTCTTCACCAGGTAGTTGTACTCCGTCAGCGCGTTCGTGCCGCCGTTCAGGGCTTCGTTGAAATAAAACCAGGGCACCAGACCCGCTGTCAGGAACAGCACAAAGGGGATATCCGATCCGCTGGTCCGCTGACTGGGGAAGATCCGGTCAAAGACGATGTAGTACATGGCCACTGTCACCAGAGGCTGTACCAGCGCCCAGATCACGCCCATATAAGAGCCCGCATAACGCTTTTTAAAATCATTTTTCGCCAGCTTCCAGATGAGATGCCGATTCTGGTACAGCTCCCGGGGGAGCTCCGCGATCCGCTTCAGGCCTGTTGCCGGCTGTTGTTTTCTGTTACCGATGGATGTCATGAAACCGTCTCCCGTTATCTCTTCAGCTCAGAGAATTTTCCCCAAACCTTGTCCCGCTCGGACAGGATCGGCTCCATTCCGTCGGGAAGCGGCCATTCCACGCCAATCTCCGGATCGTTCCACATGATGCCACCCTCGTCGCCGGGAGTGTAGAAATCCGTGCACTTATAGCAGAACTCCGCATAATCGCTCACCACAAGGAAACCATGGGCAAAATTCTTGGGGATGAAGAACTGCTTCTTGTTCTCCTCCGTCAGCAGCACGCCGTACCACTGTCCATAGGTGGGAGAACCCTTGCGCATATCCACAGCCACATCAAAGACTTCACCCTTGATGACACGGACCAGTTTGTCTTGCGGGTGCGCGATCTGGAAGTGCAGTCCCCGGAGGACGCCCTTACGGGATGCGGACTGGTTGTCCTGTACGAAGACTTCCGGGATCCCTGCCTCCTTGAAATCGTTGTAATTGTATGTCTCCATAAAATATCCGCGGTTGTCGCCGTGGACGGTGGGGGTTACCACCTTCAGTCCTTCAATATGACAAGTTTCTACTGTAATCTGTCCCATGTTCATCCATCCTGTGTAGTGTTAGTAGTAGTACAAGTCGAGATCCACTCTTCCCTTGATTCCGTCCACAGAGCCCTTGCTGGTGTACTGCCACATGGTGTAGTAGCCCTCGTACTGGGGAATGCTCCGGTACTCGGCCAGCCAGGTCTCAAAGGAGGAAAGCCTGGATACATTCAGATTCTTGTTCAGCCAGTTCCGGCTTGCGTAGACTCCCGCCTGCCGTCCGGCGTTCACCACCGTCCTGCAGAAAGCCTCGCACACCAGAGTCCGGGTGTCTTTATCCAGCCCGTCGGCTCTTCCGTTCCCGCCGGCACCCTCGGTGTCGATGTAGATCGGGAGGTTCAGTTCATATTCCTGCACCAGCATCAGCGCCGCGGAGGCTTCCTCCACCGCTTCCGCTTCCGTCACCGCCTGGGTGAAGAAATACACACCCACCTCGATGCCGGCAGCCTGTGCGCCCCGGATGTTGGCCGCAAAGTAAGGATCTTCCACAAGGGTACCCGTCTGGGAGCCACGATATCCACAACGGATGATGGCAAATTCCACACCTGCGTTCTTCACCGCGGTCCAGTCGATATCCCCCTGCCATTTGCTGACATCGATGCCCGCCTTGGAATGGACACCGCCGGCCTGCAGCTTGACGATCTCCGTCTTGTCCGCATCCGCAAGGGCATCCGCTTCCGCCGTATCCTCGGCTTCCGCGTCGATATCCGCCTCGGTCTTGATCAGCAGGGAAATGTCATCGATGGCCACGTATTCCACCTTATCCTTGACCCGGACTGTGGTGGGATTGGAGGGGACCTTAAAGCCCTCCACAGGCATCAGCTCCACATTGTAATCTCCCGGGGATAGCTGTCCCGCGTAGATCACGCCGTCCCGGTCCAGATCCTTGTAATCCGAGCTCTGCCCGGAAGAATCGGACAGGCGGACGATGAACTTGATGCCGGGCACCAGCTTCCCGTCCACATCCACCACCTGAACCCGCAGGTCCTTTTCCACGGAGGTGATCATGAGGGAAAGCCGATTGCTCTGATCCATGGCCTGCTCCAGGATTGCGTTCTTTTCCTCGTCAAAGAAGGTGTTGTCCTGAAGATACCCGTATAAATTGTTTCCGATCTGCCCCTTGGGAAGGACCTCCTCCGGTTCCTCTGTCTCCTCGACAGGGGCGGCGACCGGCTGCTTCGGGGGATCAAAGGCTCCGTTGGCATACAGCACCACCAGTGCCACCAGTGTGATCACTCCCAGAGATCCCAGCAGGGCCAGGCGTCTCAGCCTAGAGTCCATTTGCTACCTCTACCAGATATTTGCCGTAATCGGTCTTCATCAGAGGCTCTGCCAGCTTCAGCAGCTGATCCTTGTCGATAAAGCCTCTCTTGTATGCGATCTCCTCGATGCAGGAGATGTACAGTCCCTGACGCTTCTGGATTCCGCTGACGAAATCCGCAGCAGCCAGCAGCATATCGTGGTTGCCGGTATCCAGCCATGCAAAACCTCTTCCGAGGGTCTCCACATGGAGGTTGCCACGGCTGAGATACTCGTTGTTGATGGATGTGATCTCGATCTCTCCTCTTGCGGAGGGCTTCACGTTCGCTGCGATATCCACCACATCGTTGTCATAGAAATACAGTCCGGGAACCGCATAATTGCTCTTGGGATTTGCGGGCTTCTCCTCGATGGAGATGGCCTTGCCATTGGCATCAAATTCCACCACGCCGTACTCTCTGGGGTCACGGACATAGTAGCCGAAGATGGTGGCGCCGGGTTCACTCTCGGTGCGCTGCGCAGCGGTCTTCAGTACCTTGGAAAAGCTCTGGCCGTAGAAGATGTTATCTCCCAGCACCAGTGCCACTGCGTCGTTTCCGATGAACTCCCGGCCGATGATGAAGGCATCCGCCAGTCCTCTGGGCTGCTCCTGAATCGCATAGGTGAAGGTCATGCCAAGCTGGGAGCCGTCTCCGAAGAGTTCCTCAAACACCGGCAGATCTCTGGGAGTGGAGATGATCATCACCTCCCGGATCCCCGCCAGCATCAGAGTGGACAGGGGATAATAGATCATGGGCTTGTCATAGACCGGCATGATCTGCTTGGAGATCGCCTTGGTCAGGGGATAGAGTCTGGTGCCGCTTCCGCCGGCAAGAATAATACCTTTCATTTGTTTTCCTTTCTGAGGAGCGTAAGCGACGTGGCGAGGCGAAATCCGCGTATGCGGTTTCGGCTCTGCCATCATGCAAATTTGCGCTGCTCCTGGCGCAAATTGCCAGGAGATAAGAGCTCATATCGATGAGCTCTTATCTCCGTCCTTCTCTGCATCGTGTCTTAGTGTTTGCCGTACATGTCGTCGTAGTACTTCTGATAGTCACCGCTGGTGACGTTCTTCATCCAGTCCTCATGCTCGAAGAACCATGCGATGGTCTTCTTGATACCCTCTTTGAACATGGTCTCGGGATACCAGCCGATCTCTGCCTTGATCTTGTCGGGAGCGATGGCATAGCGTCTGTCGTGACCCTTGCGGTCCTCCACATAGGTGATGAGATCCTTGGTGACATGTGCCTTACGGGGATCGGAATCCGGCAGCATCTCCTGCAGGGTCTCCAGGATGATGTTGATGATCTCGATGTTCTGCTTCTCGTTGTGACCGCCGATGTTATAGGTCTCGAACAGTCTGCCCTGCTCCTGGACCATATCGATGGCCTTTGCGTGATCCTCTACAAACAGCCAGTCGCGCACATTCTTGCCGTCGCCGTAAACGGGAAGCTTCTTGCCCTGCAGTGCATTGTTGATGATGAGGGGGATCAGCTTCTCGGGGAACTGATAAGGGCCATAGTTGTTGGAGCAGTTGGTGATGTTTGCAGGGAAATGATAGGTATCCATGTATGCCTTCACCAGCATGTCGGAGCTTGCCTTACTTGCGGAGTAAGGGCTGTGGGGATCGTAAGGGGTGGTCTCGTAGAAGAAAGCGTTGTCATCATCGGGAAGTGATCCGTAGACCTCGTCCGTGGAGACATGGAGGAACTTCTTTCCCTCGGGATAGGTGCCATCCTCGCGCTCCCATGCGGCTCTTGCGCAGTTCAGCATCACAGCGGTGCCCAGCACGTTGGTCTGGACGAAGACTTCGGGATTCTTGATGGAACGGTCCACATGGCTCTCTGCTGCGAAATGTACCACGCGGTCGATATCGTTCTCAGCGAAGATCTTTGCGATGGCTTCCTTGTCGCAGATGTTTGCGCGGACAAAGGTGTAATTGGGCAGGTTCTCGATGTCCTTCAGGTTCTCAAGGTTGCCTGCGTAGGTCAGAGCGTCCACATTGATGATGCGGATCTCCTGACCGTACTTGCGGAACATATAGTGAATGTAATTGGAGCCGATGAATCCGGCGCCGCCGGTGACAAGATAAGTTCTCATGTTGTTTTCCTCTTTTCGTTTGTTTGATTCTTAAGTGTTAGTAGTTGCCGTAGTATAAGTTCAGATCAACGTTGCCGCTGATGCCGTTGATAGTTCCCTTGGCGGTGTACTGCCACATGTCATACCGCCCGCTGTAGTCCACTTCCGTGGCGTACTGTGCCAGCCAGATCTTATAGCCACTGAGCTGGGACACATCGATCTTGGAGGTCAGCCAGGTCTTGTTGGAATAAACCCCGGCGGTGTAGCCCTTGCTTGCGATGGTGGCGCAGAAGGCTTTGCACACCGCGGTGCGGGTGGCCTTGTCGATGGAATCGCCCCGTCCGCCGGATGCCTCCACATCGATGAACACCGGCAGGGAGATCTTGTAGCCCGAGATGCGATCCAGTACCATGGAAGCCTCGTAGACCGCTTCCACTTCATCCACAGCCTGGGAGAAGAAATACACTCCCACCTTCAGGCCTGCTGCCGTGGCCCCTTTGATGTTGGCCGCGAAGCGCGAGTCATCGATCAATGCGCCCTGACTGGAGCCCCGGTAACCCACACGGATGATGACGTAATTCACGCCCGCGTTCTTCACCTTGTTCCAGTCGATGTTGCCGTTCCACTTGGAAACGTCGATGCCCATGACACCGTTGCCGGTGTGGAGCTTTCCGTCGCTGTTGAACTCGTACCGCATACCCTGGATGATCTGGGATCCGGTGACAGCCTTGCCGTCCGCCGTGTAGTAGTAGGTATATCCGTCGATGTTCTGCCAGCCGGTGTACTTGATCTCACCCACCACATAGAACTTGCTGATGGAGGAGTTGAAATAGTCCGCATAAGTGGCTTCCCGGTAATCGTTGTCCTCCAGCACCATGAGCTGGTTGCCATCCCCGTCCGTAAGAAGTGTAGTGCTGCTGATGACGGTAACCGCACAGGTGCAGGCAGCATAGGGATCCTCCGAGCTGCTGACTGTGACGACGGCACTTCCCGCCTTCACGCCCGTGACGGTGACGGTAGTGCCGGAAAGGCTTACCGTGGCCACCGTAGAATCCGAAGAAGTCACGCTGAGGCTTCCCTCCGAAACGCCCTTCCGGTTCACCACAAAGGTGTTGTTCACACCGGTGTAGGTCTTCAAAGTGTAGGTGCTTAAGGTCAGCGCCCCATTCCCCTCTCCGTTATCCGACACGGAAGGTGCGGGAGTGACGGTGGAGGGAGACGATGTGGTGCTGTCGTTATCAAAGCCGCTGTTCCGGCTGATCCCGGTTCCCAGCACCGGGTAGATACCCCCGAGGGATGCGGTTTTCAAAGGATCCGACAGCGCACTCTTCAGCACTTCCCGATAGGTGGGGGTCTGGGTGGATTCCACGAAGGTCACCGTGTCTTTCACGGCATCCTCGCTCTCCTCACCGGCGCCTTCCCGGGCCGTATCCTCCACAGCCTCGTTGACTTCGCTGGCTTTCTTGACCTCGTCGGCCACTTCCACCTCTTCGTACTTGATCTCACCCTTGACTTCCACCTTCTTGTCGGCGGGCAGGGTATACTTCTCATATTTCTCGCCGCTGAGCTTCTCCACATGGATGGTGTAGGTGCCTTCGGCCAGGTTCTTGTGATAGATGATGCCGTCCTGATCGTCGTCCGTCCAGCTGATGGTTTTGCCGGAAGGATCCGTCACGGTCAGGGTGAAGGGCACATTGGCGATGAGCTTCTTCGTGGAGGAATTGATGAACTTGATCTTCAAATCCTTCAGCACGGAGATGCCTTCCATGGAGACGCCGGCGCTGGTGTTCAGCTCCGCCTCTTCGTACTCCGTGGGGGTCTGCTCCTCCGGCTCCTCCGCGGCTTCCAGCGCCGCCTGAGCAGCTTTTCGGGCATCCAGTGCCGCCAGCAGGCCTTTCTCGCCGATGACGGTGATGCCGTCCAGTTCACTGCCCACGCCGGTCATCTCTTCGTTTGACACTACGGTGGGAAGGGTGTCCTCCGCAGGGGTGTTGCTCTTCTGGTGTTTACTGATCCAGAGGGCTCCGACCACCACTGCCAGGAAGACTGCCACGAATCCCAGGATCAGCATGGCTTTCTCCATGAGGTTCATCCCCAGGAAGCCGCCCTTATCGTCCTCATCATCGTCATCCGGATCGGAGGTCTTCTCCCGGGCGGGCTCGTCATAGTCCATGATGATCTCGTCCTCGCAGATCTCTTCTTCGTACTCGCCTTCTTCGGCGTATTCGCCGGTGTCCGCCGATTCTTCGGTGTACTCTTCGGCGTAATCACCGTCCCCGAATTCTTCCGGCTCCTCGTAGAGGATCTCACCCTGATACATCCGGGCGGTCTCGCCGGTGATCTCCGGTTCCGGTTCCGCCCCGGCAGGCTCGTACTCCTCTGCCGAGTACCCTTCGGGCTCGTACTCTTCATCGTAGCTGACGGGCTCCTCCTCGGGGAGATCTTCCGAAGCATCAAAACCGGCATCATACTCGGAATCCTCGTAATCCTCTTCGGGTTCGGATTCCTCGTAAAACTCCTCATCCCCTAAGGGATAATCGTCCATCTCCGCCTCTAAAGGATAATCCCCTTCGGCGGCGTCCTCCGACGGTGCATCCCAGCCGGAACTCTCGTATTCGTCCGCATAAGCGCGGTAGTTCTTCTCATATTCCAGGGTCCGGTCCTCGTCCCAATCCTCGTCTCCCGGCCCGTTATGGTTCCAAAACGCCATAAAAAAACAGTCCTCCTGCTTTCTTTCGCGGAGCC
>JAEEGL012773552.1_pt1 | contig 26714 bp, 26 predicted proteins | sample 9134231 | NCBI WGS metagenome assembly JAEEGL01 (sample SAMN16246548, study PRJNA631951) | gut metagenome | biome: gut microbiome; feature: rumen; material: fiber-attached | host: Bos | place: Iran: Karaj | collected 2018-10 | reverse complement strand
TACTGGTAGTACACATTCTCCTGCCACTGCTCCACCACACTCTCGTCAGAAACATTGCGCACATGCTTCAGTATCAGCAGTCCTACCATCCTCCGGATTGGCTTGCACGGACGTCCGTTGTCCTCACAATAGAGAGGACTGAACGCCTCCTCGAACACACGCCAATCTATCTTGTTGGACAACAAATACAACGGGTGCTTCTGGTTGAGTTGGGATTCCAGGTTGAAAAACATTGTCTGTTAATTGCTCCGTGTCGGTCTTGTGTACATGTTTCTGCAAATTTTATGCTGCAAAGATAACACTTTTTTGCATACAAAACACTATTTTCGACATTTTTTTAACACAATTTCAAATCGTTGTGGCTTTTTGAGTGTCGACTACTTACCCACTATTTCCGTAACCCAACCGGGCTGGTATGGAGCCTGGGCATCACATTCTTTCAAAAACGACTCTAATGTGATTAGCTCCTTCGGCTTCGGCTCAATGCCCCAAACCTTATACAATCCGTTACGTTGTTCTGTTGTGAGGCTCTTGTTGGCAATTACAATACCTCTAAGATTTACCGGTCTCATACAGTTTAGCTAAAACACATCTAAACTACACCTGGGCATAACGATACCCGCCTTTCTTCACGTATGCCGAGAGGAAGTTGCCGTGCGAATCGGCAACCATCAGGCCATCGTAAATGCTTTGGGACACATCATAATACTGATATACAGCACCCGTTGTGAATTCGACCTCCAAAATCATGTTGTCTGGATCGTAGCCGATAGATAAGATGTTTGACGATGTCACGTATTGTCTTTCCATATCTTTATTTTTTTAAGTTTACTTGTTGCAGCCGCCATGCCTTTACAATATCAGGATAGTCTTCGTCCTTTATATCCAATACATTGTTCCAACCACCTTTGCCTTTCTCATCAGATGCAACAACAGGGTCATTACTGTCAGGGCGATTCTTCTTATCCGGGAAAGTAATGCATGCCCGCATAGGCATCCTCACAGCCTCTCCAACAATAATTGATTCACCTGTCTTTAGGATTGGCAACATGTTGACCAAATTCGAAAGATTGTCAGACACCGTGTTGGCAACAATACCCCTATCGTTGGAATTGGTCAACCTCAATGCTATTGTAGTGCCGCATTGAGACAGGATTGTCGGGTCAATCTCTGATGGGCGTTGGCTGACAATCATGGCACTGATACCATATTTTCTACCTTCCTTCACAATTCGTCGTACAATTTTGGATGCCCGGCTGCTATTATCGCTGCCCAAATAATTGTGGGCTTCCTCCATGACAATCAGCAGCGGACGCGATTTGCCACCCTGGGCAAGATTGCGACCCCAGAACAACGAATCGTACATGACGCGAAGTAGAATTCCGATAATATCATGCAATATGCCGCTCGGTACTCCAGACACATCGAATACTGAAAGCGTCTTCTCACCCATCCAAATACGCAGGAGCGCATTGATATCACTGTCTGTATACCCAACCGAATCAGGCACAAATCCTTTCGGGTTCAGTGCAAAGTCAAAACGCGGATCATCTAGTTTTGCCCGAAGTGAAATCAATTGTCTCTTTATGGACATGGGAGCCGATGACAGAAACACCCTAGACTGCTGTTGCTCTTTGTATTGGGGAAGAACTAATGGTTCCATACTACCAGTTAATGGCTTCTCGTCAGCATCTGTTGCAAAGGCTTCCGTCGTCTTAGTAGCATCGAAATCCTCATCTATCGCACAAAACCTCTGACCAGTTCCTGCACACGTATGGGTAGAGAACATCTGTCGATAGAGATAAAGAAACAGCCTTTTGATGCTAAAAGGGATAGGAGTATCAACGGTGATATTGTCTTTGTTCAAGTATGAAAACAGAACAGGGTTCTTCTCTATCGTAAGTTTCTTCAGTTTTAACACCAAATCAGAGAGAGGATGCCTGTCGTTGTCAGAAATGTCGCCAAAAGCAAAACTTACAAATTCATCGAAACTCATTGCCCAATAAGGAACCACAAGATTCTTCTCCACCGCATCCTCAGGTGTTATTCTAAAAACATTAGCCCTGTCCTTGAATGTTTTGCCGTATTCACCATGAATGTCAACCAATATGATGCGCGATGATGGGAACATATTGTTATCAATCAGTGTATTGATAAGACCAGCTACCGTTGTTGATTTTCCAGTGCCTGTTGAACCCACTATGGCACAGTGCCGACTTACGAGTTTGTTTACGTCTATCAATGCAGGTATATTTTCAGCACCCGATATGGTACCAACCGACACAAACTCAGCACCATGCAACCGTCCATAAATATTCACCAAGTCATCCTCCGTCACAATATACACCTCATCGTCAATCATAGGATATTGGGAAATACCCCGCTCAAAGGGCTGTCCTTTAGTACCCTCACCTACCAGTTGTACAGTCATCCAACGATAACCGGTGTTTGCCTCCTCGCGCAAAGATTCTGGGACGGCATCAGCACCGATTTGCACGATAATCCCATACAGGTTGACAAAACCTTGCGGAATCTTCACAAAGCCACCCACTTGACCAATCTTATATCCATTACCATAAATATAGGAAATAGTGGAATTCATGGATGAGTAAAGCAGAACCGATACATTAGTCCCGGAAATGCTTCTTACAACACCTATTACAGCTGGGTTATTATTTGTCGGCATCGGGTTGGTCTCCTATAAGTTCTGACAGGAATGTGGCAAAATCACCAAAGTTTCCAAGAGAGACTCTATTATCCACTTTGTTCAATGTGAAATTTGCAAACTCATTATTGCTATCCACAAACTCAGCCCACTCACGTCGTTGTGCTCCTATTACTGCTTCATCATCATTCCAAACACTAAGGTTCGGGCGTTCCAAGGCTCTCTTAACCGCTTCTGGCGAAGTCAGTTTTTTATCGGAATCTTTCGTCATTTTCCCGAACATCAAAGCCACGACGTTTGCTGTCTGATTCACCTTCAAGGCATTGATAATAGTATCGTTGATATGCTCATCGCCAAATGAATAACCACATACGAACAACACAGCATGAGGCTTTAAGAGGAATTGGGTCAAGCGGTCAGACATGGCCAGAAATGGCATTTTGCGACTTTGGTCATATTTCAGTTTGGACGGATAAATCAGTTCAGGCGAACCTGCCACACCTTTCGTCACACGGCAAACGCCCGAGCTCATGGCTTTCCAGTTTACCGAACCATGCAATTTCCATAACCTTGCCCAATACGGTGGCAGTTTATTGTCTTCAACGGAATGAACATCAAAAAACGGATACCTTGAGCCAGAAAAACCATCGTAAAACGGAATTCCATGTTCCTCTAAAGCTTGTTCGATGAGCAAATCATAATTCGTCGTGAATATCTCTACAGGCTCCATCCTGTCAATAGATCCCACCCAACGTGCAAATCGTTTGTACGAATTGTCATCAGCTGGCAAATCTTTAGAAACATTCGTCGCTATGGTCTGACATATTTCTTTTTCCAAGTCAGTCAGCTCATCTTCAGAAAAACCACGAACAGTGCCGCCACCTGTTGACACCTCTTTCATTGTGCGGATATAGGTCAACACCTCTTCAAGGTTTGAAGAGTCTTTCCCTGCTTTGCCCAGTTCTTCCATCAAACGTTTATATGGGGAAGTTGCCGGGTCAGAAGCATGAGTATCATCAATAATCTGGGTCAAACCACTCATGTCTGGCAATAAAGAAACTCCTTTCGAGTCTTTAACCGAACGCGGGCATCCAGCTGCTATAAGAAATCCTAAAGGTGATTTGTTTTGCGACAACAATAACCTCAAATTACGTAAATGTCTTATTTGATCATGATTCATAAATAATTTCTTTCTTTATTTATTCATTGATATGTATTGTATTTTTTACCACCTTGGCCAAAAACAAATACCCACAAAACATCCAAATGACTTTCAATACTTTCATACTCACAACTCTCAACTTTACCCCGAACCTCATTTCACCCCGCAAAAGTACAAAAAAATCCAATACCCTTGGGCAAAAAGTTTATCGTCAACGGTCAGTAATGGAAAATAAATGTATGGAGTTGTCATCTGGGGTGTTGCACAAGTTGTATGCCTGGCGCAACCGGGGCGGGGCGAGACAACCCCAAAAAGAGTTTTGTTTATCATTTCCATTGTGGCCAAAAACAAACAGCCGCAAAAGTGCAAAGTCTTCAGGAGGTGTGCAAGACGGCGGTTACTAGAAACTTACCAAATAATCATCCCGTTTCATATTTACTGTGCCACTGAATCAAATCTGACGGAAAACTTCAATTGACCCTCTTTAATGTTAAAGTAGTCATCCATCTCGGGTATTACCGGGATGAAAATGCGTTCTTTTGTCACGATCGTCGAAGAGGGTATCATCCTTCCACCTGTTGCATCTCCTTCCAATTTGCGCATCAAATCTATGTCATAATAAAGCGTCAGGTTACTCGAAACATGCGTGAATATATATATGATTTTATGCATACTCCAAATAACGCGTGTAGTATGTGGTTGAAGGAAGAACTCATAATACTCCCTGAACATCCTGTCAGATACTGCCAAGAATGTGTTATATCCTGATAAACTATGCTGCTTATCGTCTGTATGAAGCACTTTATACTTTGTATCAATGTCAAGCCGAAGCATCGGAGGCAATGCGTCAAGTGACACTCCCACATTGCTGTCCTCTTTTTGAGGACTATTGCGCTCACATGTCGGATTTCCGCCAATGATAACCTCGCCTATATCACCAACCTGTTTGTTGGTCACGGTTTGTGTTTGCTTGTTTTTAATAGTAGCTGCTGCCTTCAGTACGTCTTTATAAGGAATCTTACCGTCCAAATAATCTTTCATCACCGATTCCATCTCACCAAGTTCAGAATATTCAATAGTGTATAATTCCCTTTTCCGTTGAAGGATGTTGTAAAGAGCTTCTGCCCCGTCACGAGTTGAAGAAGGAACATATTGCGAAAACTTGGTGTAAAGTTTTGTTCTCACATAGTCCTTTATCATCGGCTCAAATACCGAGTAATTATTGGTATATATGTCACTTAAATAGCTGATGTCGGGCGACTTTTTGGAAAGGTAAACAACCACATTGCCATTTTCTATCTGTACTGTACTCGCTAAATTATGAGAGATTTGGGCAAATCTTACAGTAACATCATTCATTAGATAATCGTCAGCCATTACGGTCTTTATCTTGGTTGCTATTGATAGTTCAGGAATAGACAATTCTGAGATGTTTATAGGTTTAATATCTATAGTATCGGGTATGGGTTTTATGCCTTTATTATTCAAGACAGCAATCTGCACCTGACGACGAGCGTTATCGTCCGCTGGCAACAATAAGATATGGTTTTCATCAGAGTGATTATTCTGAATCTGTTTGTCCCTACCCTCGTAATAACTCACTTCCTTTCCGCCCACGAATGGCTCAACAACCCCCAGTTTCATTCTCTCTTCCTTACCGCAAACAGTTATTTGTATGTTATCTGCAAGTTCATAGCGTCGGTTGTTCTTGATAAAAACTATAAGTTCACGGCATTGGTCTGCCACATCATCATCAGCTATCGCTTTGGCCACCACTTCATCAGCTTTTTTGACTATTGTTGAAACTGAATTGATACAAAAACGACTTACAGCTTCTCGCCCCGCAGTAGGAGTAAGAGATGATAAATTGACTACACCCCCAAAATTAAAAGCAGATGACACTGGAACAGGAGCTAAACCAAAATAATTCCTCAAACCATAAAGTGCAGAATCAGAAGCTTTCAAACACACAAAACCTTTTTGTACCACATTATTAAGAACAATATTCTCAATATAAATCTGTGGGGAAACATTGCTATGCGAATTAAACGCCAATTGATAGTCGAAAGATATTCCTGACTCGCTAACTGAACCTTGACTTTTAACCATCTTGTCACCAAAGTTAGTTAATTTTACTGGTATTTGACTCAAATTCTCCCCATTCATCATCACAGGAATGGGAATATATTTGACATACGGCGTAAGATAGTTTCTTGCGTCTTGCAGACTCAAATGAAAACCTGTTGCCAAAAAAGCAGTCACGGTAGTACCATAGTCATCGCGTTGTTCCAAATAGTCAACAGTATGGATACAATCATTCTCCAACGACAACTCTGACTTCTTAACGCTAGATGTGTAAGTGGTTTCTTCTCCGTAGGCTCTGCTCACCACTTTCAATTCGGAACAAACACCAAAATTAGCCATTGCTCCTATTCCAAAAGTACCCACCACACCGGCAGCACGAGCCTCGCTGTTATTCTTGCCACTTGAACCGGCAGTCCAAAAGTGCTTTTTCAGCGACTCCGAGTTCATACCTATACCATTGTCACTGATAGATAGCTGATTGGCATTGATTGTTATTGTTATCTGCGGCTTGTATTCATCCGACTTGTCAACATATTGTCGCATCAGAATGGCATCGTATGCATTCTGAACGTTCTCGCGTAGCAAGGCCAAAGGCGAGTCATAAATCTGACTGCATAACACCTCTAGCACTCTGTCAAGCTGTATCTTGAATTTTGTGTTCTCTTCCATAATCAAATAAGTTTCTTGGCTTGTTCCAACAATTCTTTCACATAAGGAGTTGCGTCTGTTTGAAATTCATCAAACTTCAACAATGTCAATAACCATTCCCTGTCTTTACTTGAAACAGCCGTGTCAAGAGCCGTCATATATTGAACAGATGTCTTTGGAGTAACAAGAAGCTGTTTAAGTAGAGCTTTGTCATTTACCTTAGATATGTAATTGTCGAAAAATTTCAGTGCCAGTTCGTAATCCAACCCTGCTTCTTTCAGTCGCACACAAGCTATATCATAGTTTTGGGTGTTCATCACCATTTTCTCTATATCTTCAACAACATACTCTATCTTAGGCCTTTCTATGTGCAGTTCATGCTTGTAGTTGGGAAGATTCTTTATCCCGATGGGCGATTGCATCCATTGGGGTATATCATAACCGTACTGGCTATTATCTTTTCTGACATTTAGCTGTAAAGTCACCTTATTGCTATCGAATTCAACACCGATAACATTGTATTGCCGAGGCACTCCTGTCACTAACTGATGCCGGTTACCATAAAGGCTACCACTGCTTATTAACAAAATGCTCTGTTCTGAGGTGATGTCGCTGTACTCTTGGATGGCCGTACTCACATGCTGGTGACCAAACAACCCAATTTTGATATCCTCTCTCATCATGGCATCTAATATGCGATGATCCATGTAGTTGTTTTCAACTGGAAGCCCTGAGACATGATGATGCCATACCCCCACCAGTAAATACCCCATATTTTTCAGCTTTAGCAAATCTCCATGTGCTTGCGCTATGGCATCGGGACAAATACATCCCATCGGATTAAGATGGTCAAGACGGTGGCAACTGTTGAAACACACAAAAGCAATCTGATAATCGTTTAATTCAACGATATGTGAATTTCTGTCCAAATCCTCCGGCAGTTTTCTTATTCCAGCATAAAAGTCATTATAGAAATCCCTGAACAAATCGAACCGGGTCTTATAGGATGCATCGTTAGTAATATGATAGAAGTGTTTGTCCTCCCAATTCCATCGCACTCCAGGGTCTGCCGCTTTATATCTATTAAAGTTGTCTTTAGCATTTTCTTCTGGTGAAAGACTCATGCTTTCTTTCGAATCTTTATAGCAATAATCATGATTGCCAGGTACCATCACCAACCTGCTTCGGTCGCCATTCAGAAAATAATTCGTCAGGTTTTCCAAAAAACTCTTTGCCTCAGCATATTGACTCCTAATAATGGATTTAGCATTAATGCCATCGTTTTTTGTTCCTTCGGCAATATCACCGCTGACTACTATTATTTCCGGTTTGGCTATGCCATCTTTTGCGTAAGCCTCACAATCAGCCTGTAGGGAATAAAACAGGGTGTCCAAATTGCAATTTTTAGGCTTATGTAAGTCGGAAATATGCAGGATAGTAAAATGTTTGTTCATACGAGTATGCTATTCAAAAACAAACGACAACCTTTGTGGCCAAAACAGATAAATACATAAACGATTAAAGCCCCTCAGTTTATTCTTTTATCTTCAACACCTTTGCCGGCACTCCAGCCATCACCGCCCTATCGGACACATCGCGTATCACCACCGCACCTGCACCAATCAAACAATCCTCTCCCAACTCGTGAATACCGGTCATAATGGTAGAACTAATACCACAATAAGCATATTTGTGTGCATGAATGGAGGCACCAAAGTTGCATCCGGTGGAGAGGAATACTCCCTCTTCCAAGACACAGTGATGCGCCAGATGCACTCCCATGCTTATCATCACATAATCCTTGATGACCGTGTGTGGCATGATAGTCGTCCCTAACAAGATGTAAACGCCTTCACCGATGGAGACATTGGGCGAAATGATGACACTCGGATGGATGTAATTGGGGGTTTTGTATCCCAGTTCTTTTGCCTTCGTTAAGAACTTCACTCGCAGTTTATTATTTCCAAGCGGACAATAAACAACTTCGATATTATCTGTGTTCTTTAATGTTTCCAGTTTTGAAATTGGACCTAAAACGGGTATTCCCCTAACCATCTGATTCTCGTATTTTGGATCATCATCAAGAAATCCAACAACATTTACACCGGCTTCTTGAAGATAAGCCAAATAGACTTCTCCGTATGTTCCTGCGCCAATGATAACACTTTTCATAATCAGACTAATTTGTACCATCAAAAGGATACATGGTTGCCGCAGCTTCGTTATTGATATCCTTTCTCAATAAAACATTTTTTATAGTTATAAAAATTATTTTTATATCCGTCCACAATGTACAATGGTCGACATACCATACATCCAGTTTAAATTTCTCCGTCCATGAAATATTATTTCTTCCATGACATTGCGCCCAACCTGAGATGCCAGGACGAACCTCATGACGCCTATGTTGTTCTGTACTATACAATGGAAGATAATGGACTCTCAATGGTCTAGGCCCAATTAGAGACATGTCACCTTTGAAGACATTAATCAGCTGGGGCAACTCATCGATGCTTGTGCTTCGCACGAACTTTCCCACTTTGGTCAAGCGCTGCGCATCAGGCAATAGTTTGCCTTCGGCATCTTTTTCATCGGTCATCGTCTTGAACTTAATGACCTTAAAAATCTTCTCATCCTTTCCAGGACGTTCTTGCAAGAAGAAAGCTCCTGCACCTTTGTTGGCAAAATGGAGGAAGAGTGTGACCAAAAGAATAAACCAGCCGATGCATAACAAGGCAATGCTGGAGATGATGAGGTCAAAAAAACGTTTGAAGAAGTGTTTGTACATGGTTTATTTTTTTTCAACATCGAAAAACCCGAAAAAGACAAAAAAACTATTTTCCGTTTCTTTTGAAGCTTTCGTTGTTCAACTACAATTTATAATTTCACAACTTTAGCAACTTCCCAATCCATCTCCCCATCCGCCTGCTGCAAACCAACAAACTCCATATCGTCAATCAAACGCATCATCTTCTGAAAAGCGTTCTTCTTTCCAAGATTGGATTTTATATAACGCGAATAACGCGCTTTCAATGTCCCCTTTTCTTTGTAATACGCCTCATATTCTTCCCGAGATCGAATCGTTTTATGCTCTGGCACCAAATCCCCAATATGGAAATAGCACATCGCATACGGGCTTGTTTTCATTTGTTTTTCCACAAAACCCAAAGGAAAAAATCTAAAATACCCACCACCTGAATAGGCCATCTCTTTGCCCATGACTTTCGTTGTACAAATTGGGAACTCCTTAATGCGAATCCCGTTGTACTCAATTATACATGGTGTTTTCTGTCCAAAATGAGGAAACCCTCCGAAATCTCTTGCCGCAGGGAAAATGGAAGCATCTCTTTCAACGCCGTTTTCTGCCAAAATCTCAAAGGCCCATTTGTTTTTTTCACCAATGGAAAATGCCGGGGCACGATAGCTTTTCACCTTTTCACCAATGCATTGCTCCAAACTATCTACTGCTTGATGTGTATCTTCTCGGCATTCCACCTCAGTCATTTTGTTAAGCCAAGTATGAATATTGGAGTGGCAGCCAATCTCATGCCCGCGTTGCTGTATCTTCCTGATGACTTCAGGAAACAACCTTCCCATCTCGCCCACACAAAAAAATGTAGCCTTAAAACCACGTTCATCCAATTTGTTCAGAATAGCATCGAGATAACGGTCGTATTCAGCGTATTTTTCTATTGGACCGCTCTTTTGATGGTTGAGATACCATTCTTCTATATCAAAGGTAAGGAGGTTCATTTTACAGCTTTTCTTTTACTCTTTATTCTAATTATCAAAATCATAATTACAGTAGTTGCCAAGAGGGTAAATAGCAATGCTAATATCGCGGTCCATGTTCCTCTCATTATAGCCATTTTTTCCATTCCCAATACCGACGCAAGTGCAACAACAACAAAACCTTTAATAGGATTATGGATTACCATTGCAATAAAACTATTCTGCCCAAACCATTTTACGCCTTGCATCCATTTATAATCATTTACTTTAGATTGGGCTATTAAAGAACACATTATGATAAAAGCAAATACTCCTATAAAGCCAATAGGATAAAAGATAAATGGGTTATGGATGCTGGCATGACCCATAGAAACCCTTCCGTTATACAAACCACCATAATAGACTACTACAAACAACACAAGCATCAATAAAAAAGAAAACCATCTTTTTTTATTGACTAATTGTTCAAATCTTTGATGTCCAACATTCTTGATAAAAAGATGTCCGCTAGCATAGAATATGATTGCCGCCATGGCCACTTCTATGCTCCAAGGCAAGGTGGTAAAATCGAAAAATGTACAATAGTTGATTAATACATGACTCAATATGGCAAGCAGCAAACAAATAATCACATTCCAAATGTCTGATAATTTTGAAATCCAATAATATGCTAATTCAACCACAAATAAACATGATACAAACCAAAGTGGCACATTGTGTACTAAATATCCCTCAGATCCTTGGGCAATAAAAGTCTGCATCAAAGGCATCCAATAACTATCCACCCTGGCATGAGTAGCATAGGAAAACAAAGCCCAAATTGTCCAAGTGATAAAAGAATAGATGATATAGGGAACGATAAGCGTTTGTATTCTGCGTTTTACAAATGATTTGAAATCTGGGTATTTATCCTGTACGAACACCATCCCGCTTAAAAAGAAGAACAACGGAATGTGAAAAGCATATACAAAAGTGACACTTTTATTTGCAGCAATATGCCCCCACATAATGGTAAGCATGCCTAACGCTTTAGCAATATCAATATAATCAAGTCGTTTTTTTACCAATGTATTGGTCATAGCTATGTTTATTATCTGAGTTTTTTATTTCTATTCTTTATTTTTTCAAGTCCTTCAGCCAACCATGTCCACCATGTGGAATGATCTTGTTTGTATATATCTTGATAATAAATGTCTTTCCCGAAGAACTTCAACCATCCTGGCTTGGCATGAAAACGATTAGGCGACTTCAATAGCCACATGATGTCAATACCCATGTAGCGCAACACTTTACCAGGATTGTACAGGTATTCTGGAACAACTTTTCCACACGCATCATTCGCAATGATTTCCGGGAAGCTAATTCCTGAAACAGCTGCACCACGCAAACTGGCTGGAACTCGGGGATTGATTTCTATGATTTTATAAGCTCCGTTATCCAAGCGCTGCAACACGTCGAAGTCGGCCATGCCCACCCAATTCAACTTGTCAAGACAATCTTTGCAGATTTGCAGAATATCATCGTTTTCTACCGTAATGCAACATGCACTGCTCCCAGCGCCAATCGGATACATCCTGACGATTTTCAATATCGTATAAGCCAGAAATTTTCCTTGAGCATCTCGATACAGCATCACATTATAGTAATACTCTTTATTCTCGATGAATTCCTGTAAGGTGCAAGAACCATATTTCAGGCTGACAGAAGGATATCTTTCCTGTAATTCAGCAATCGAGCTTACCTTCGTAATTCCACGGGCTCCAACGGAATAGTCTGGTTTAATTAAAGCCGGAAAGCCGACTTTATTCGCAGCTTTCTCCAAAGTGACTTCTGACAATCGAGCAGTTTTAGGGTGAGGAATATCATTTCCTTCGCAAAAAGCCATGAAGCGGCTTTTGTCCTCCACTTTATACACCTGTTCGTAATCAGGCACTGCACATTTGACACCAAATTGTTCCTCTATTACTTCCTTATTCTTGCTGATGAAAGGCACCGTCATGTCGCTGATGGGAATCAGCACATCGAAATGCTCCTTTTCCAGCAGACCATACAGGCTTTCATCACCACCATTGACGGCAGCATACACTTTTTTGAAGAACCGGCTTTTGCGACACATCAAATTGGATGTGACAACGCTCACCTCATGATTCTTATAGAGGGAGCAACCGCAGGAAAGCCCCTGAAGTCCACCGCCGACGATGAGGATTTTCATTCGTTCATCTGTTTAATCATCTCTGCAAACACCTTTTCTGTAGTCAAGTGCTCGCAATAGAACCTATAACCGTTCTCGCCCATCTGCTTACGAAGCTCAGGATTCGCGTAGAGTTTGTCGAATAAGGCATAGACTCTTTCCTTGTCGCTGCCCACCGCCCAATAGCCCGCCTTGGCCTGTTCTTCCACAATTTGGCCGTAGTCGTTGTTGGAATTAATCATCGCCAACATCGGTATCTTCAGCGACATATACGACAATGCCTTAGAAGGACAAGTGGGAGCTGCGTTCTTTTCATGAATGGAAATCAAGCCCAAATCGGCCGACTTTACAAAACGCAAGTAGTCTTCACGCGGCATATAGTTCAAGAACAGGATGTTGTTCAGCCCTTGGTCTTTGGCTAGCTGTTGCAAATAGTCCTTTTTGATGCCTTTGCCGATGATCACGAAAACGATGTTGTCGTTCGGCAGATAGTGCTTCGCTAAATCAGCAATGTTCTCTACCCTTTGGCCCTGTCCGATATTTCCGCCAAATAAGACCAAAAACTTACCCTTAAGATTGTATTTCTCTCTCAAATCGGAGAAGTCTTCTTCAACGTAAGGTTGATAGTTCATCCAGTTATAGAGCACACGGCATTTTGTTGTGGAAGGTATGTTGTGTTCTTTTTGAATGAAATCGATATTGGCTTGCGACATGCATCCCACCACATCGGCCAGGCGATAGCCTAAGTCGGAACGGCGATACAAATAGTTGATCATCCATTGCTGCTTAATTTCACCCAAACTAGCAGAACTTTGCGGATGGATGTCGCGAAGAATCATATAGAACTTAGCGCCCGTTTTCTTTTTCACCATCTTCACAAAGTCAATCATGGTGATGGGGGGAGTCGGCATGACAATCCAATCGAACTTCTCGTTTTTAAGATATTTATTGTATGCCCGTTTGTAATAATAAGGCAACGTGGCCATCCCAATGCCTTTTTGGATCATGTTTTTAACATAAAGCACAGGCATTGACTTCACACGCAGCACCTTCATGCCAAATTCTTCCTTGAAAGACGTCGGCTCATCCGAGCCACAGATGATGGTGACTTGATGTCCATTCTTTACAAACTCTTGTGCCAAGTCCATATACATACCGCTGGATTTGAGATCCTTAGCAAGTCTTAATAATGAGAAAAGGATGTTCATGATTCAAAGGCTTATAATATTTTTTATTTCTCTGGAAAAAACCTATTAATATCCTCCAAAGTCGGATTCTTGATATGGAACAAATCCACCACTTCGGTTATCTTCTCATCTGGCAAGTTCCACCATTGGATTTCCTCTAAACGGTCTATGACTTCTTGGGGAAACCTATATTTGATTACTTTTGCAGGGGCCCCACCAACTACTGCAAACGGAGGAACATCTCTTGTGACAACTGATCCAGCAGCAACAATGACACCATCCCCTATGGTTACGCCATCCATGATCATGGATTTTGCACCTATCCAAACATCGTTTCCGATATTTGTAATTCTAACAATATTTCCAACTGGCTTAACCCATTCAGGATGAAAAGCCCATGGACTGTTTTTGTAGAAAATAGAGTGGCATGTCAAATAGTTGGTGGGGTGAACTCCTAATCCAATTTCACAATCTTTTGCTATTACTGTGTAATTCCCAATAACAGTATTCATAGCCCTTCCTCTATCTCTAATACTTGAATAAGTTCCTATAGTAACATTATAGCACCTTGAATGCCCGCCTAATGCAGTGGTTTTAGTAAACCTTGTCTTAGAATCCCAAAACGCCGAAAAAGAAATATACTTATGCGTAAATTTCTTTATTGACAACATCGAATGTAGGTAAGTCTTGAGCCCCATACTTTTACTTTAATTATTTACATAAGATAAGTAAATCTTTGAAACCTGATCCCAACTATATTTTTCTATCACAGCACGTCTTCCGTTTTGCCCCATTTCATAAGCTTCTTCCTTATGAGAAACAAGATATTGGATAGCTTCTTTTATTGATTCCACACTATTCACATCCACCAAAACTCCACACTTATATTCCTCCACAAGTTTCCGATAAACAGGCACATCAACCAAAATAACGGGAAGGGCAGCCTCCATACTTTCAAATATTTTCAGAATTCCCAAAGAGCCATTAGAAGATTTACTTTTAGAAAGATCGCGTGCAGTATTACTAATAGTGCATCTAGAGAGTATTTTAGGAAGTTCGCTTCTTTCAAAGCCATCAATGAATTCCACATTCTCCCATCCATCAAGACTTTCTAACTGTACCTGATATTCTTTACTCCAAAACTTACCAGCTAGCAAATACTTAACATCATTCATTTCACTGATAGCTTGTATCACATTGTTTTGTCTACTTGTTGCTGGAATGTGGCCATAATAAATCACCCTATTCTCTCTATTAAGATATTCCTCTTTAGTTAGCTCATAACTCTTATTTACTTCCGGGAAATTTCCTAAAAGAATAACATTTTTGATTTCCCACCCTCTTAAATATTCCGCAATATCTTCAGAAACGGCAAAAACAGCATCATACTTTTTTAATGCAGTTTTCATACGATTGGCCAAATAGGAAACGTAAATTCTTATTATTGGTTTTGGCAGTATTGTTTTGTTATAATAATTATATGGATATTCTTCTAAACAACTGAAAAGCACTCGCTTTCCCCTTTTCTTCAATCTTTTTCCTATATTGATAAAAACTGGAGATTCAATTTGATAGATATCCGCATCAATTGAAAAAGCAGCTTTTCGCATTAATGCCGATAATATGCCAATTTTTTTTATGTAGCCACCACCGGAATAACCTATAGGAATGTAGTTGATACCATCAATCGTTTCAACCGGTCCATTATCAGAAACACAGAAATACACATTGTAACCTTCATGTATTAAGGTCTGTGCTTGACGACGAGGCACCACAAGTTTTTCATTCCTTGTTGCCGATGTCATAAAACAAAACTTCTTCATAAGACAATCAGAAACGGTTTATTAAATCAACTATATGATCAACTTCAGCATTACTAATGCTCGGCCCTATAGGCAAACTTAATTCATGGTCAGCAATGTATTCCGTTATTGGCAGTCTCATTCCGTTCCAATCCTGGTAGCACTCTTGTTTGTGAGGCGCAATAGGATAATGAATCACAGTGCCCACACCATTTTTATCAAGATAGTCATGCAATCCATCGCGCTTCTCACATAGGATAGGGAACAAATGATAGACGTTTTGACTATCGGGCAATCTGTCAGGTAAAGTAATCAGCGGATTTTTGATATGGTCGTAGTAATAATTGGCAACCATTTTACGATGAGCATTATCCTCAACCAAATACTTCAACTTTACATCCAACACAGCGGCCTGGATTTCATCCAAACGGCTGTTACGTCCCGTGTATTTGAACACATATTTTTTCTGTGAACCATAGTTGGCAAGGGTGCGAACTGTCATAGCCAGCTCATCATCGTTAGTAGTAACCGCACCACCGTCACCCAAAGCACCAAGGTTCTTGCCAGGATAGAAAGAATGACCTGCAGCATCACCGATAGAGCCTGTCATGCGACTATCCGAATACAGACATCCATGTGCTTGTGCATTGTCCTCAACAAGCTTCAAGTTGTATTTTTTGCACAAAGCTCCAATTTTCTCGGTATAAGCGCAACGACCATACAGATGCACTATACATATAGCCTTCGTTTTGGAAGTGATTTTTTCTTCTATAATGTCATCATCAATTTCCAAGGAATTCAATTTAGGCTCAACAAGGACAGGTTTCAGACCATTATCCGTAATGGCTAAGATGGTGGCAATGTATGTATTGGCAGGGACAATGATTTCATCCCCTAATTGCATCGCTCCTAATTCGATATAGGCGCGGAATATCCATATCAGTGCATCCAAACCATTGGCGCAGCCAATAGCATACTTCGTTCCGATAAATTTTGAGTAGTTTTTTTCAAACCTCTCGTTTTCCTGCCCTTGCAGGTACCAGCCACTGTTTACCACACGAGTAACAGCTGCGTTGATTTCATCACCATGTAAAGCGGTGACATCTTTTAGTGAAAGAAAAGGTATCATTGTTTATTATTTAATAAATCCCATTGTTCAAAGCCAATGCCATGCCACGGCATGTTTCTATCAAATCTATATGGCCACGGATAATGCGCCTCTCCCGTCTCACGATCTTTTATCTCACGTACATCCTTAATAACCTTTGCCGGGCAACCCATAACCAACTGAAAATCGTCCACATTCTTAGTCACAGAGCTTCCCGCACCTATCAAACAATGCTTTCCAATTATCACACCAGGTAATAAAATACTTCCTGTGGCTATTTGAGAAAAATCACCAACCGTTGGACCTATACAAATATCACTTGGGGGGGTGGGATCATTGGTAAAAACTACATATGGATAAACAAAAACAAAATTGCCAAGCTTGGAGTGCATTCCTATATGGACATTACTGTGCAGCCGACAATAATCACCAAATAATGAATAGCCTTGTATATCGTCAAGTGTTCCAAGACTACAACATGAACCAAAGAGAGAATTCTCGCGTATGGTAACCCGATGACCTGTCTGAAAATGGTCGCCTATAATGTTACCTGCATAAATTATAGTATGACTGCGAATAAGAGAGTTGGCTCCAAGAATAGTTTTTGGATTATTGTAACTATCCATTTCATTGTAATAAGAATTTAATGGCTCACCTATCACACAATCATTGCAAATAATCGTATTGTCACCAATCTCTACATTATCGTATATGATAGTACGATCACCGATGCGAACATTCTTTCCTAATTTTGTCATGGGACTAATAATGGCACCACAACCCGAAAACTTATTTAATTTCATTATTACCGCATTTTAAAACACTTTTCAAAAACTAAGATTCATTCTATATGGCAACCAACAATTGAGCCTGCCAACAAAATCTGGGTGATAAGCCATAATTGTTAATTGATAAAAGAAAGCAAATAAAAAAACTGAGTAGACTATAATCTGCTGTACAGATAGTTTTTTGTAGTATGGAACTATTAATAAGATGTATACCATAAAAAACTGACTTAATCTACTTGCAAAAGTACCATGGAATGAAAATAAAAACATCATGGAACAACCTATATTAAACATCGTCACATAATGCTCCAGCATATTGTTTTGTTCCAACCCATCATTATTCTTTGCCTTTTTTTTCATAGTAAAAAGATTAACCACATTTACAATGGCATATAGGTATGGGGTTCGAGAAAAACCAGCACCTTCTTTATCAGTCATATATGTTTCAGCATCACTAACAAACTCCGACAAAAAAGAATTGTCAAACAAAACATTGAATACACTACTGATAAAAGAAAAAGAACCAATCACAACTCCAAATACAAAACACACTATAAAAATGGACATATTTAAAGAAAATCCAAATCTGATTTTCTTTAATACAAAAGGAATTGTTAACACTCCAAATAAAGCAGCCTGATGTGTTAATACAGAAGCCACTAATAATGCCAAATAAGGAATGTATTGTTTTTTATAAGCAAAATGACAAGCAAGAAAGACCATAGAAACAGCCAATGAAAAACGGATCGTTGTTAGTGAATGAAAGAAGAGAAATGGAACAGTTAAGAAAACAAATACAGAAACACCAGGATTCATTGATTCTTTTGAAATAGCCCAAAAATAGAACAACAAAGTAAAGAAACTAGTTGCTACAAAAAAGAATTGGACAAAACCATGTTTATCACAAAATAACTCCAACTGTCTAATTAGAAACTCCGATTTTTCAATTCTCCATCCTCCTAATTCAAGGGTTTCACAGTAATTAAAATAATCCCATCCTACTCCATATCGGAAACCGCAAAACACGAAGAAAATCAAAAAGAGCAAGTACATATAAACCTTCTTATTAAACAGTTTTGGAATAACAACTGTCATAAAAAGCAAGGCAATATAAGGAAGTAAATCAATTAAAATCATAGTTTATTTCATTAAAGTCAATACGGTTTTGTAGGAAGCAGTTTTTAAAAAGAAATGAAGAAGATAATACACCACAGCAAAAACAGCAGCCCCGACCAAAGCAACAACAATCGCATTTGAACTCACAAGACATGTCAAATAATGAGAAAGAAAACCTGCTATAATCGCAAATCCGACATTTAACGAAACATCTTTCAATTGCAAGAACAGGTTATACCCAATCTTCTTTCCGGTGATGAAACTAATGGTCAACCAGTTGAAATAAGAGCAACATGCCACCCAAGTAACAAGCCACTTTATACCAAACCGCAGAAAAACAACAACACCAATAATGGCAATCAAAGTGATAACTATTTGTGTATAAAATAAAGCCTTTGTCTCCCCAATGGATTTCAGCACATTACGGCAAATATGAATCAAACTATTCACCATTCCACCAAAACATAAGATTTGAAAAAAGATAGCAGAAGGTTCCCATTTTGCGGAATAGATAAAGATAATCACAGGCTTGGCAAAGAAAATCAAATAAACCATCAAAGGAAAAGTAAAGAAAGTTGTTACTGTGATTACCTTTCGGGTATTGTTCAAAATACGAAAAGCATCATCTTGCATCTTGGACATGAAAGGAAACAGCACTTGATTAACCACCATAGACAATGAATAAACTGGAATTTGTTCCAATGAACTGGCCTGGTTATAATATCCCAATTCTTTGACCGAATACCGTTTCCCAATTAAAAATGCAGTGAGATTAGAGTATAATACGTCAAGAAAGGTCGTCAATGCGACAAACCATCCAAAACTAAACAATTCCTTGAAGTTTTCCTTGAAAAAACCAAGACGGTAGGACACCTTCGAAGCATGGCGATAGAGCAAACACAATGACAATTGAAGAATGAGGTTTTTAGCCACAAGGCTCCAAACCCCACAGCCTAAAGCTGCCAAAACTATGGCAATTGTAGCACTGAAAAAAGAAGAAAGAATATTATATTTTGCTAAATACTTAAACTTTAGGTTCTTGCTAAGAGATGCTGCCTGAATACAATAGAAAGCTCTAATCAGTACTGCTATGGATTCCACTCTCAAATACAAAGCAAGATTGGAAATACCGACAAACCTTCCAATAGCAGGAGCTGCAAAGAATATGAGAATAAACAAAACAATTGAAACAGAAAGATTAACGGAAAAAACCGTAGACACATCATTATCCGACACATCTTTCTTCTGAATCAAGGCACTTGTAAGTCCACTGTCGATAAGGATATCGGCGAAACTTACAAAAACCAAGATGATAGCAATGCAGCCAAAATCTTCAGGTTCCAGCAGTCTGGCCAAAACCATGTTAGCCACAAAGCCTATGATTAAGGAACCTGCCCTTTGCAAGAAACTCCACAAAGTGGCCTTTAATACCCTATTCTTGATTAATGGCATAGCCTAAACTATTTCATTCCGAAAATCCAAAAACTCCTGATAATCCCTAATATAATCTTCCGCTTGATACACTTCACTAGCCAGCACCATGCAAACCGCTCCAGAGGAGAAGTCTTCAAGGTCACGCCACATGCCTGGTTTCACATACAAACCCTGATAAGGTCGATTGAGGAAGAATGTGCGCTTAATCTTGGCGTCATCAAGTGTCACTTTGAAAGAGCCAGAAGCAGCAACAATTAATTGCTCTAACTCTTTATGGGCATGTGCGCCACGGGATTCGCCTCCTGGCACATCATAGAGGTAATACACCCGTTTCACATCAAAAGGTAGTGTCACTCCATTTTCAACCACAGTCAAGTTCCCTTTACGGTCGCTGTGATGACGGTCAAGTACAACCATTGAACAATCGAAAACACTATATTTTCCCATTGTTTTTGAGATTTAGGAATTGTTGATAGTCTCTAATATAATCCGATCCGCTGTATGGTGACGAACCAAACTCCAAAGCAAAGGCATTGGTGGAGAAATTCTCCATTTCGCGCCAAAGACCTTTCGGAACATATAATCCGTAATAGGAACGGTTTAAGGTGAAAGTCTTTTTTTGTTTGCCATCATCTACAACCACGTCAAACGCTCCCGACAAGGCAATGATGAACTCCTCGTTCTCACGATAGGCATGACCTCCCCGTCCCTCGCCTCCTGGCACATCATAAATCCAGTAAGTCCGCTTGATCTCAAACGGAATTTGTTTGAAGTTCTCGGCAAAAGAGAGGTTTCCTCTCGCATCGAGAAACTTAGGAAGTTCGATAATTTTTACGTCTTCAACGGTCATTTTCAATTCGTATATTCTTTTATTCTTTTAGCTATTTATTATCTTATCCTGATTTGTCATCATATCTTCCTCCCCCAACGCCTCCCAAACACCATCTTTGCACTCCAAAATCACACTCCCCGTTTCCAAGCACTCCAAAGAATGCCATTGTCCCATCGGAACACTGAGGCCGACAAGGTCACTATTAGGAGCAACTATAAAAGTGTCTGTGATTTCACCATTATCGTTATAATAAAGCCACTTCACCTTGCCACGCAGCACCACGACGGTCTCGGAGGTATGCTGATGGCGATGGATGGGCATCACCGTGCCGGGCTCCAAGGCGTTCAACATGCGCTGGCTTTGATCGGCGGGACTGTTGCGAAGGTCGAAGTTCATCCGCAAGCGCGGAGAGGCTTGGGCTTGGGCAGTCAAGGAGTCGATGAGTTTTTGATCAATCAGCACTTGAAGTGTAGAGTTGAGAGTTGAGAGTCAGTTGAAAGTTTAGAGTTGAAAGGGCTGGCCATTTTATTAAACATGTTATTTAAACTTCACGATGCAGTCGATAAAAATGGGCTTGTCGGTCAATTCATCGATGAAAACGTTGGCCTCCGAACCTTCAGCAATCTTGGGTCCGAACGTCTCGATGAGGATATTCTCTGAGTCATCCTCCCAAAGGTTGGCCGCTTTTGCCCACTGCTCGATGAGCTGCTCCTGTAGTTCGTCTATTTCCCAGCTGTTTGGGCTTCCTTGGCTGCCTGAAGCATCTCTACTTGCCGTAAGGCTTGCTCTCGCGTAGCTCGCGACGACGGACGCCCCAATAAGAGCCGGACCTGCCGTGCAGAGTCCCGCATGCTCTGGAATAGTAAATCTATAAAAGTTTGTCGTTCCATTTTGTATGTCGTTTGTATAATTGTCTATAAACTGTAACGTTGACGACGAGAAATCGTCTGTCGAAATCGCATTAAATATGTCATGAATGTTTGGCATTGGGGTCAGTTGAGGGTAGTAAGTTCTTTAACAATGAAAACCCAAAAGAACGCGAATAGGACGAGTCTGGTTTTCGTGAAAATCTGTGTCTTTCGTTGTTTAATAGTTATTTCCGCCAAACCATCTTGTTCACAATCCCAATATAACTCTGGATAATCTTCACCACACAAACCTTGATTGATTTGTATCAGCATAAGTTCGGTACCCCATTCAACTCATTCTGGATATACTCCAGACTGGCAATTTTGGCCTTGGTCTCTTCCAGGTTAAGCCGACGGGTATTGTCAGAGTTGAACTCCTCAATGGTAGCTCTTTTGGTATCGCCTTCCTTGAAGTATTTATCATAGTTCAAGTCACGGTTATCCGCAGGCACTGCATAGAAGTTGCCCATGTCAACGGCCTTGGCAGCCTCTTCCTTGGTAAGCAGCGTCTCGTACATCTTCTCGCCGTGTCTTATTCCTATCACCTTAATATCCTCCTTCTTTCCACCGAAGAGTTCGCAAACGGCCTCGGCCTGAGTCTGAATGGTGCAGGCAGGGGCTTTCTGGACGAGGATGTCTCCGTTCTTGCCGTGCTCGAAGGCAAAAAGGACGAGGTCCACCGCTTCTTCAAGGCTCATGATGAAACGCGTCATCTTAGGCTCGGTCAGCGTGATGGGGTTGCCTTTGCGTATCTGGTCGATCCACAATGGAATGACGCTGCCGCGGCTGCACATGACGTTGCCATAACGGGTGCAACAGATCTTGGTGTCACCAGAGAGACGGCTTTTGGCCACGGCAATTTTTTCCTCAATAGCCTTGGTGATGCCCATGGCATTGATGGGATACGCAGCCTTGTCGGTAGATAAGCAGATCACGCATTTAACACCGGCATCGATGGCTGCATCCAGCACATTGTCTGTGCCGATGACATTGGTCTTTACGGCCTCCATCGGGAAGAACTCACAACTAGGTACCTGCTTAAGGGCAGCTGCGTGAAAAACGTAATCCACGCCATTCATGGCATACTTCAGCGTACTCTTGTTGCGCACGTCACCGATATAGAACTTGATCTTATTGGCCACCTCTGGCATACGCGCCTGGAAATCGTGGCGCATGTCGTCCTGTTTCTTTTCGTCACGGCTGAAGATGCGGATCTCACCGATGTCTGTGCGCAGGAAACGGTTCAACACCGCGTTGCCAAAACTGCCTGTGCCGCCTGTAATCAGTAGCACCTTATCTTGAAAAACACTCATATCTTTTTTATTTAATTACTTGACTGGTTCGAAAAATGTATCCGGTTTGTCAGGATTGAAAACTTCGTTGCAGTACATGACGGTAACGAGGTCTTCGGTATCGGAGAGGTTGATGATGTTGTGGGTGTAGCCCGGGAGCATGTGAACGGCTTGTATATGGTCGCCGTCGACCTCCCATTCGAGCACCTTACCCTCAGGGTCGTTGAGCGAGCGCTGCTGGATAAGGCCATGGCCCTTCACCACAATAAACTGCTCGAACTTGGTATTGTGCCAATGCTGACCTTTGGTGATACCAGGTTTGGAAATATTGATGCTCACCTGTCCTGCATTGAGGGTATGCACCAACTCTGTAAAACTACCCCTTTCATCCACATTCATCTTGAGCGGGAAGGCCGTCTTCTCGTATGGCAGATAACTCAAATAGGTACTGTAGAGTTTCTTGGGAAAACTACCTGAAGGGATTTCCGGAATCATAAGGGTCTTGGGCTGCGCTGTAAACTTGTCAAGCAGGTTCACAATCTCGCCAAGGGTAGCCTTATGCGTCACAGGGCAATAGCAGTAACGGCCGTCCTTCAACGGAAACACCCCCAGTCCATCGAACTCGCAGCGATGTTCCTTGCCTTGCAAGGCTGCAATCATTTCGTCAACCAGATCATCTATATAAAGGAGTTCCAACTCCACAGACGGGTCGTTGACGGTGTAAGGCAGGTCGTTGGCGAAGGCATTGCAGAAGGTAGCCACTGCTGAATTGTAATTAGGCCGGCACCATTTGCCGAAGAGATTCGGAAAACGATAAATCAACACCTTGGCACCGGTCTCATCCTGATACTTAAGGAACAACTCCTCACCTGCCTTCTTGCTGCGGCCGTACTCTGAGTTGCCAAAACGGCCCGTCAGCGAAGCCTGTTGGCTGCTGCTGAGCATCACCGGGCAACGGTTGTTGTGTTTCTTCAGTGTATCCAACAAGGTGCTGGCAAAGCCGAAGTTGCCTTGCATGAACTCCTCTTGGTTTTGGGGACGATTTACCCCTGCCAGATTGAACACGAAATCGGCCTCTTTACACCATATATCCAGTTCCTCTGGTGTAGAGTCGAGGTCGTACTCATACACAGCCTCAATGCTCAACCCCGGATGGGTCTTGTCCTTGCCCGCCAGTATGTTCTTCAACGCCCAGCAGAGATTCTTACCTACAAAGCCTTTGGCTCCAGTGACTAATATCTTCATAGCTCTTTCCTCCATACCATTTTGTTGACTACGCCCACGTACGACTGGATGATACGCACGACCTTGGTGGAGACGTTCTCATCTACATAGTCAGGCACAGGGATGCCCGGCAGGCCGTCATGGATGAGGCTAACAGCCACGTCCACACTCTGCAGGAGGCCTTTGGTATCGATGCCACTGAGTACAAAACAGCCTTTGTCCAATGCCTCGGGACGTTCAGTTGAGGTGCGGATGCATACAGCTGGGAACGGATGACCAATGCTGGTGAAAAATGAAGATTCCTCGGGGAGGGTGCCACTGTCGGACACCACACAGAATGCGTTCATCTGAAGGCAGTTGTAGTCGTGAAAACCCAACGGCTCATGCTGAATGACGCGCTTATCCAATTGAAAGCCACTTGCCTCCAAACGTTTTCTCGAACGAGGATGGCAGCTGTAAAGGATGGGCATATCGTACTTCTCCGCCATTCTATTGATGGCATTGAAGAGACTAAGGAAGTTCTTTTCAGTATCGATGTTTTCTTCTCGGTGGGCACTAAGAAGGATATACTTGCCTTTTACTAACCCAAGACGTTGGTGAATGTCGGAAGCCTCAATTTCAGCCAGGTTGTTATGAAGCACCTCTGCCATCGGGCTGCCGGTGACATACGTACGTTCTTTCGGAAGACCTGTGTCGGCCAGATACCTGCGGGCGTGCTCACTATATGCCATATTCACATCGGAGATGATATCAACGATGCGGCGATTGGTCTCTTCGGGCAGGCATTCATCCTTGCAACGGTTGCCAGCCTCCATGTGGAAGATGGGAATGTGCAAGCGCTTGGCCCCAATCACACTGAGGCAAGAGTTGGTGTCCCCCAGCACCAGCACGGCATCGGGTTTCACCTCCACCATCAGCTGGTAGCTCTTAGCAATGATATTGCCCATGGTCTCGCCCAGGTCTGCACCTACAGCCTCCATATATACATCTGGGTCAGCTAACTTGAGATCCTTGAAAAACACCCCATTGAGATTATAGTCGTAGTTTTGGCCAGTGTGCGCCAACAAACAGTCGAAATACTCCCTACACTTGTTGATCACTGCCGCCAGCCGAATAATCTCGGGACGTGTGCCCACAATAATCAATAGTTTCAGTTTCCCGTTCTCATTAAATTTTGCCATATATTGTTTTACTTTTGTATACAATTTGCAATACTACAACTCTCATTAATTTGTGTACTTCTTATCTTCTAATTACCGACTACTTGCAGGCATATCTCCAGACCATCCGTGACCCAAATCCCAGTGCTCGTCATACACAAATTCAAAATAAGGAAGAGAGAACTCTTGCTCTATAAGCGCCGTCAACTCTTCCTGAATGGGCTCAGCCCAATGGCCAACCAGAACTATGAACTTGTCAATAGTCCAAGTCACACGGCCTCGAGGTATTTGTGTGTAATCACCTTTGAATTTTGTCTCGTAGTGTTTGGCCTGGGCACGAAAGTACTCCCTTGCCCATACTTGACGATGCAGTTGCGGATAGTTAATAAAGGGTTTCCCTTTCTCGGCAGCCTCTTCTACCTCTCGCGGTGTCAGTTCCTTTTTGCGCACCCCAAAAAGGGTGTGATCCTCTGGGTCATACCAAAAAATACCTACACAGGGCATCTGCTCATCAAAGGATTTCATGTCGTCCATTTGCGCCTTGCGTTCCTTTTCGTCAAGTTGTGTCATAAAGACATTCCAAGTTTTTAAAGGTTTACCTCCCCAGATACATATCCTCGTAATACTTCTGATAATCACCAGAAGTCACATTGTCCATCCACTCCTGATTGTCCAAATACCAGCGGACGGTTTTTTCGATGCCTTCCTCGAACTGCAAACTCGGTTCCCAACCGAGTTCTTTCTGAAGCTTGGTGGAGTCGATGGCATAGCGCATGTCGTGACCTGCACGGTCGGTGACGTATGTGATCAAGTCCATATCGGCACCCTCGGGGCGGCCGAGCAGACGGTCGACCGTATTGATGACAACCTTGATGATGTCGATATTCTTCCACTCGTTGAAACCGCCGATATTGTAGGTTTCGGCCACCTTGCCTTTGTGGAAAATGAGGTCGATGGCACGGGCGTGGTCTTCCACGTAAAGCCAGTCGCGCACGTTCTCGCCCTTGCCGTATACCGGCAGCGGTTTGCGGTTGCGTATGTTGTTTATGAACAGCGGGATGAGCTTTTCGGGGAACTGGTAGGGACCGTAGTTGTTCGAGCAATTCGTTACGATGGTTGGCAGGCCGAAGGTGTCGTGGAAAGCACGCACAAAGTGGTCCGAGCTGGCCTTGGCGGCGCTGTACGGGCTATGCGGCTGGTACTTCAGGTCTTCCGTGAAGAACTTTTCGCCGTAGGCCAGATGGTGCTTTCCGCTCGATGCCTTGGTGGTGAAGGGCGGCTCCACTCCCTCGGGATGGGTCATTTCAAGGGCACCGTACACCTCGTCCGTGGAGATGTGGTAGAAGCGCTTGCCTTCCCAACCCATCGGCCCCCAAAAGG
>JAEEGL015976050.1_pt1 | contig 26716 bp, 35 predicted proteins | sample 9134231 | NCBI WGS metagenome assembly JAEEGL01 (sample SAMN16246548, study PRJNA631951) | gut metagenome | biome: gut microbiome; feature: rumen; material: fiber-attached | host: Bos | place: Iran: Karaj | collected 2018-10 | reverse complement strand
GAGTTCGTTGCCGTGCGCGTGGTCAGCCAGCTCGCGCACGTCCTCAACTGGCCATCCCCAGGCCACCGCGATGTCCTCCTGGTATTGGTAGATGGCGTCATGCGTCACGGAGGCGCGCAGCAGGTCGATTGTCAGTATCTTCTCCGGGGAGAAGCTTGAGGCGTCGCAAAACGGGTCGCGGTCACCAGTGGCGAAGATTGTCACGCGCCGGTCGATAATCTGGAAGTCGTCGTTCCTGAAGTCGGGCACGACGCGCTCCTGGCCATTGATCATGACCTTCTCGCGGAAAGTCCCGGAGAAGAAGTCCTTGTTGAAAACCACGCGCTTGCGCTGGTCAATGTCGTAGAGTTCTTTCATCTTCTTCACGATTTTCTCCGTTGTCTTGGCGGCCTTGGCCACCGTCTTGACTGTTGTGATTGCAGTTGCCAGTTCCATCGTCGTCTCCTATTCCGATTTCGCCTGCATGTTCGGCCAGAACCGCAAATATGAAAACCACGCCAAATGCCACGAAAACGCCCATTATTCGGTCTCCGCGGCCGGGATTGTCTCGTCCGTGGCATAGCCTCCCTGCAAAAACGCGCCTATTCGGTCGGCGAGGTTTGTACCGGCCGGCTCCGGCTGCTCCCAGTGGACGACGCGGATGTCGTTCGTGCTGCCCAGGTAGCCGGCCACCGCCCGTGCGACGGCCACGGCGAGCTGCCTCTGCTCCGCGTAGTTAAGGTGGTACTCGGCATAGTGCACGGTCGCGAAATGGGCGGAGAAGAGCGGGGCGGCCTCCCGTATCTCATAGCCGTGCCGGTTGTTTTCGTGCACGATGATTTCCACGTCTGGGTAGCGCACGTCCCGCGCCTCGCCCGTGCGCTCGACATCGGCGCAGGCCACGGCGGCCGCCGCCAGCAGTAGGATTGTCGTTATTTGTTTCATTTCAGTCGCCCTCCCCGTCCATTCTCGCCCTAATCCTGTCAATCGCGTCAATGAACGCCTGGTAGATGGCTTTCGTTGTCGGCAACGCGGCTGCGTCTCGCTTCTGGACGTATTCCGCCCGGCGCTCGTCGAGGGCGGCGCCCACGCGCTCGACGCGGGCGGCGCTGTTGGTCGCCGCCGCGCGCCACTCCGCGACATCCTCGCGCAGCCGCTCGTTCAGGACTTGGAGCGGGTTGCTTTGCTCCGCTCCGACGACATACTGGAGCCGGTTGGTGACAACCGCCGGGGCCAGCGTGTCGGGCCTGCCGTTGCGATACCAGGTGGTAATCACCGAGCCGGGGATGCTTGTTGTGTCGCGCTTCACGGCGATCCGGCGGTTTTCGAGGAACCGCGTCTGCTCCTTGGTGAGCGCCGGGGTGGCCGCGACCTTCTGCGCCTTCGCGGCCTTCGCCGCGAGCTTCGCCCGTCGGCGCGCCGCCGCCGTGCCGACCTCGTTTGTCATGCCCGCCTCGGCCAGCGCCGCGTCGTATGCCTTGCGGGCGGCGCGGACTTGCGCCTGGGCGTTAGTCGAGGCAATTCTCGCGGCCTCCCATTCGGCGCGCGCCTCCTCCACCGTAATCGCGCCGGCTGTCAGTGCGGCGCTGGCAATCGCCACTGTGGCAAAAATCATCTTCATCGCGTCAATCCCCCGTTATGTTTCCCTTGCAGAAACCGTTGTCGAAATACAAAACCTCCCCGGTCACGCCGTTGGTGACCAGGCCCGTGTAGAGCGGTTGGCCGCCCGTTGTGAGCAGCATGTCGCCGAAGTCGAAGCCAAACGGCCCGCCGAATTTCTCATTTGGCAGGTCGAGGCACGCGACACCGCGCGCCCATGCGGGACGGGCGACGGTGCAGACGTGGCACCCCTCCCATGTGCGCCCGTTCCTGACGACGGTGACGGCGTTCGTCCAGTCCACCCATTCGGCCTTGTTCGTCGTGGCGAGTCCGTATGTCTCGTAAACGACATAGCGGTTCGGTGCCAGGGTGATCTCCCGGTTGAACCACACCCATTGCGTGTCGTTCGTGCCGTCCGATTCGGTCTTGACGACGTAGGCGGTGAGGTTCGAGCGGACGGTCTCTGGCGCGGCGACGAGCGCAAGGGCGATGGCGTTTGTCGCCGCCTGCCCGGCGGCCTCGTCCAGCGTCACAAGGGCGTTGGTCATGGCGACGTTGGCGGCGTCGCTGATCTCCCCGGCGTGTTCGGCGGCCTCGCCGGCGGCGGCGGCCTCCGCCGCGCTGCCAACCTGGCCGGAGTCGTTGAGAATGCCGCCGTCCGCCGACTGCATCACGACCTGCCGCTTCCAGGCCGGCTCCTCAATCGACACCGACACGATTACGATGTTCGTAGTCCCGCCGGCCGCCGCCAGTTGCGCGCGCGCCGTCCCGCATGCCAAGGCGGCCAGCGCCGCCAATAGAAAAGCCCGCCTCATCTACTCGCCCTCCTCATACGTGGCCGAAACGCGCCACTCCCACGTCTCGCCGACGGTGAAGCCGACGAATATGAAGCCGCGCGAGGACGTGTAGCCGACCGTCTCCCATTCGCCCGCGCCCCTGCGCCTCCGCTGCACCTCGAAGACCTCGGCGTTGGGGTCGTCGCATTCCCACGCCATTTCGACCGACGACGAGGAGGCCGCGAAATAGGTTATCGTTATCCCCTGCGTCTCGATGACGACGGCGGGCGTGTCGAAGCCCACCCACCAGAAGGCGTTTGTCGATTCGTTCCCGGAGACGGCGAAGGTCAGGGCGTTGGTGGCGCCGAGGGAGATTGCCGCGTCCAGCTTCTCAAGTTCGCGCCACTGCTCCGACAGGTCGTTGCGGACGGAGACCGGCGTGTTGGTGGCGATGTCGCCGGCCGTGAATAGGATCTCCACGGAGGTCACGTCGTTCGTGGCGTCGTATTCGGTCGTCAGCCCGGCGAGTTCGATGCCCTCGTCCGCGCCGGCGTTGTGCTTGCTGCCGCCGTAGAGGGTCGCGGCTGTCAGCGCCACGATCCAGACGGCCTTCTTCAAAGGCCGCGACTTGCGGAAGCGCGCCCACAGAGTCCGCGCGAATGGCGCGAGGGCGATTGCCGCCCAGGCGGCGGTGAGGGCCAGCCAGAGCGCGGCCAGCGCCATTGCGACAGTCTCATTCATTGTCTTCGACCTCCACCAGGACTCCGCCCTTGAACGTGAGAACCTTGTCGCCCCACACGTATTCGCCGGAAACGCCGCCGGTCACGCCGTTGGGCAGGTCAAGCGTTGTGCCGTCGCCGTCCGGGATGTCCGCCTCCGCCTTTATCCACAGGAAGTAGGTTGATGTGCTTTCCGGGTTGGGAATCGTGGCGGTGATGGTGTAGTAGCCGGAAAACACCTGGCCGCCATATTCGACCGACCCGGCGTTCCAGACGGGCGACGTGACGTTGGACTCGTCGAGTTCGTCGAAGTCCTCGCGGCCGCCGTCGAGCGTGTCGTGGTGCATTACCACGGGCTTGGTCGTCCCGAGGTCGGCGGTCGTCACGTAGTCGATTTCCACGACGATCCGGGCGGCGCTGGTTTCCACCCAGCGGGCCTCGCAGATGGCGAGGGTGTCGTTGTCGTCGATGAGCACAAGCGCCGCGAAGGAGTCCGAGAAGCCGGAGCGGTATATCACCACGTTGTTGGACATGATGTTCGAGATTACGCCCTGGAGCGCGTAGGTCACGCCCTCCGCCGTGGACTGCGCCGCGTCCGCCTTGGCCTCGGCTATCTGCACCTTGACGGCGTTCGTGGCCACGTCGGCCACGGAGGCGACGCCCTCCACGTTGAGGTTGCCGCGCTGGTCAACCATCATCACCGTGTTTGTTGTGTCTGGTTCCGCGATGGCGGCAAACGCCGCCGCGCACAGTATGGAAGTCAATGCCTGTTTCATGGTTTAGTCCTCCGCGTTGAGATTGACATTTGTGGTCGCCTCGTAGGTGAGCGAGCCGTTGCGCATTCGCGGCGTCCACCAGACCTGAATCTGCTCGTCCCAGATGCCGCCCAGCGACAGGTCGCGGACGATGTTCGTGACGCCGGCGGAGGTGGCGTAGTCGCCATGCGGCTGGAGGAGTTTGTCGGCGTTTGGGCCGTCCGACGGGCCGAGGCGGTAGCCGGCGATGTCCGTGCGGGTGCGGGTGGCGGTGAACACAATTCGATCACCATCTACCACGCTATCAAAATGGATGCTGGTGTCAGTGGACGATCCCGCGACAAATACTTCTACAGCGTTAACAATCGACCCATCTAGTGGCACTATCCAACCACCAGCATTACCATAAAAGACTGGCTGACCTGCAATCGCACCCTCCGGCAAAACGTCCGAAAATGTCCACTCGCTGAACGTCGGCGTCTGCGAGTAGATGGGCGAGAGGGCCGTGGCCTCGTCCGTGTAGTTGGTGGCGGCTTGCGCCACGGCGGCGTCGCGCCCGGTAAAGAATTCCCCATCCCTTGCCGTTAATCCAACAAGTAGCGTGGAGGCCGTCTCCGCGTTCCACGCATGCTGGGCGTCTGCCGCGTTTGTCGCGAACGCGGACGAGTCGGCGTAGGTGGCCGTGCCGGCGGTCTGGGCCTCATCCGCGCTGCCGGCCTGTTCCGCATAGTCGGCAAAACGAGCCGTCTCGGCCTCTTCGACGTGACTCACGTACCCGTACCTGTTTGTATTGGCATCCACCCACTCCACGAAAATGGGGTCGGACTCAGACGAAACGATCAGCGCGTTGGTATCCACGCGCGTTCCGGGCGGAACGTCCTCCCAAGCCACCGTGTCGGCGAAGGCGACTCCGCAGCCGGAGAGCAGCAGCGCGGCCGCGACGCCTCCGCCGAGACCCTTCAGCGCGGCGACGAGCGCGGACAGAGTCTCGCGCAGCGTCCGCTGCGTCGCGCCGGACGCGGGCGCGTCTATGGCGGCGAGAGCCTCGGCCAGCGCGCCTGCCGTGACTGCCCCGGGCGGCTCCAGGGCCGCCACGTCGGCGTATGCGCTGGCCTCGCCGGGGATGTCGCTGACGCGGACGGAGACGGTGGCGAAGACGCCCTCCCGGCCATCGGGGCCGCGAAGCAGGAGCGTCGCGGTGTGCGTCCCGCAGGGGATCGCGCGCAGCGCCTCTTCGGGGATTATGGCGGTGCAGCGCCCGTCGCCGCCGATTCCGGCGGCGACCCTGTTGCCGAGGAGGTCGATGGCGAGCGCAAGCCCGGAGTAGTCTCCGTCGGGGAGGTCGAACGATACGGTTCTCGCCGCGTCGGGCGCGCCGCGCCCGTTGTAAATGGTGGCAGTCATACGCCTTTGGCCGACTCGTCAAGGGAGGCCGGCCGATGGCGTCAGGCGAAGGCGGGGTTGGAGGGGGTGACGGTGGCGACGACGCCGGAGAGGACCTGGCGCGCGGCGGCGACGTGCGTTGTGCCTCCTTGCCTGTCATGCGACTTGCAGAACTTGGATGTAGATTCGTTGCGCGGCGTATGCCACCCAGTCGCGGATGGCGCTTTCCACCGCCGCCTGCTCCGCCGCCGAATAGGGCGTTTCGCGGAACTCGTAGGTGATGGAGTGAAGCGAGAAATAGCGCCTTGCGGTGCCTATGCGGTGGAACTGCGCGGCGGCTTTCAGCCATGCGCGAGCCGTTACGCGGTAGCCCTCATAGTCTCCCAGATAGCGGTAAAACGGAAGCGCCCAATATCCTTGAGGCACATCGTAGGAATTGATGAACGCCGTCATGTCATGCGAAGAGGGCGAGGTCGGCAAGTCGGGCGGAGAGGGCGGCGTCGTTGCCGCGTATGCCCCATACCACGGCTGCACAAACTCGCAGACATCGAAGGAAAGGCCGTCGGCGGTGCGGACATAAAGAGAGGCGTTGTTCGTTTGGCCTCTATTGGCCGGGCGAAACATCATGCGCGGCGAGGCGCAGTCGCCGCCTCGGTAACTGGCATACCATGCGCGGCTGTATGTCTCGCTTTGCGCGGCGACGCTTTTGTCGCTTGTAATCGTGTGCCATCCCTGCGCGTCTTGCCACGGCATATTGAGCGTGTATGAGTAGGCATCCGTTCCCACCGCGAGGACTACGCCGCGCCGGAATATCGGAATGCCGTTCCGCGTCACCAATTTTCCGTTGCCGCTTGGCAGGGGCAGGCGCGCGGAGTAGTCCGCGTTGTAGTTCCTGTGGAGCAGGGAGGGCATCGCCGCTAGACCTCCTCCTCGACTGTGCTGTAAACCGGCAACGCGGAAGTGAGCATTTGAGTTACGGACACCGCGCCGCCGCTCCCGATTGCAACTGTCGCTATCGGGATGGAGAAGCCCGTCGCGTCCCCGCCGTAGGGGAAGGTCGCGGAGGTGTTCACGCCCGTCTGCCAGGTATAGTTGTTTTGCCAGATGTTGGCAAAGAGGGTCGTCGTCCCGGCGATGTTCGCGCCGCCCCATGACACCGTGGCCAGCCCGTCTCCGCCGATGAAGAAAACATAGCCGTCGGCCATGGTCACATTCGCGCCGCCGTTGCCGTCGGGCGTGGCCGTGACCTTCCACGGGAAGTCGATGGACCCGCCCGCGCCGCCGCCGCCGCCCTCTTCGACGGAAATCGTCCAGCCCCTGCCGCTTGGGGTCTTGTTCACGCTGCACCCGATGCCCTCTATCCCCTCAAGGATGTCATAGACCTTGTTGATGTCCTCGGAGGACACGGCCCGGCTCAGCGGGTCGCCCTTTCTTATTCTCCTGAAAAGCACCATCGCCCGCCCCTATTCCTCTTCTTCCTCTTCCTCTCCGAGTCCGCCGCGCCATTCGCCGTAGGTCTTCTCGACGGTGAAGCACTCGGCCCATCCGATTGCGTTGATGCGCCTGGCCTGGCCGCCGGAGCGCGTCACGGATGACGCCGGCTGGCCGGAAACCCAGTCTTCAAGGAACGCCCGGGCGTGTTCGACGGAGTCGAACAGGTGCCGGGTTCTGACCTCGGAGACGGCGCGTGCGGAGAGCAGCCAGACCTGGTCGTAAACATTCGCGTCGTCCACCCAGCTGCCGATCCACCCCGTCGGGGTCGAAGATGAAGTTCCGCCCGACATGTCACGCCTCCTGGGCCTGCGTCGCCGGCGAGAACGGGAGGACGGAGAGCCGGCCACGCGCGAGCGCCGCGAGGCCGCCGTCCGGCCACTCGCCCCGGATTTCATACCAGGCGTCGCCGGCGGCCGCGAAAGCCTCGCCGGGAACCACGGCGAACCAGTCGCCGGAGTCGGAGAGCATGGCCGCGTGGTCTGATTGCGCGGCGTCGCCGGCGAACACCCTGACGACTATGCCGGACGCATCCGCAGGGATGCCCGCGAGACGCCCGCGCCACTCGGCGCCGACCCTCGCCCTCATCCTCGGGGCCATCGCGCCTCGCCCGATGTCCAGCACTGTTCCAAAACCTTCCATTTCCGAATCCTCCCTTTCAGGCCTGCACCGTAAGCGCCTTGCCTATGTCCTCCGCTATCTTCTTTGTGTTTTCCTGGATCTTCTTGAGGTTTTCCTTGGCCTCTTTCTCGGCCTCCTTGGCAAGGGCGACCGATCGGACTGCGGACTCCTTCGCGGAGAGCTTCGACTCGTCCACGTTCTTCCAGTCGTCCTCGCCGTATTTCTGCTTGAGCTTCTCGAAGTCGCGCTGCCACTTCCTCTCGGTCTTCGCCTGCTCCTTCTCGGCCTTCCTGCGCTTCTTGACGAGATTGGGGTCCCGATACCACGTCCACGCCTCCTCAACGTCCGCCTTGGCCTTGTCCACGGCGTTTTCGGCGGCCGGACGCTCCTTCTCGAGCCGTTTCAGCGTCTTCGCCTTCTCGGTCTCGGCCTGGGCCTCTGCAAGCAGCTCCTTGACGGTCTTCTTCTGCTCGGGCGGCTTGGCCGCCTCGGCGGCGGCCTCCGTCCTCGCGGCGGCAGTCTCGGTCTCAGCGGCCTCCTGGCGCTCCTTGGCGGCCTTTTTCCTCTCCACGGCGGCTTTCGCCTCCGCCTCGCGGCGCTCCGTCTCCTCCCGCTTTTGCTCCTTGCCGAACGCGCCCCATCCCGCAAGGTCGCGGTACATCCAGGAGTTGCGCAGGGCTTCGGCCGCGTCGCGCTGGTTCTCGGCCATCGCGGCCTTCCACGCCTCCCAGCCGCCTCCGTTCATTGCCACGCCGGCTGTCGCGCCGATGGCGCCGCCTATGGTGCTTCCAACGTATTTCACGCCGGAGACAACAGCGCCGCCGGTGAAGTCCCATCCGATTTTCAGCGCACGGCCAAGGCCGGAGGCGCGTTCCGCCAGGGCCTTGACGGCCTCGGCCGCCGAATCGACCTTCTCCTTGAGCATTTCCGCCCATCTTGCTATGGTGCCGTCCGAGTTGAGTTCCTGGAACTTCCCGATGAGGGCCTCGAGCCCGTTCTTGACGACATTCGTAAACGCGCCGCCCAGCGTGGTGAGGGCCTGGGAGACGTTGTCCTGAAGCGTGGACTGCAGGCCCATCCCTGTCTTGGACGCCTCCTCCATGGCGTTGTGGAAGCGCCCGCCCTCCCCGGTGGCCGCGCGCATCGCGGCCTCGACCATCTCGAAGGAGATCGCGCCCTCCGACATCATGTCCTTAAGGTCGGACATCGAAGCGCCGGTCTGCTCGGCGATGACCGCCAGAGGGTTGAAGCCCTGGTTGATCATCTGCAGGAGATCCTGCCCCATGAGCTTCCCGGCGGACTTGACCTGCGCGAAGACGAGCGCGAGGCCCTGGAACTTCTGCGCGTCGCCCATCGAGATGTCGCCCAGCATCTTGAGCGACGGCTGGATGTCGCCGACGGCGGAGCCGAATGAGAGCAGCAGCTTGGACGCGCCGGCGAGGTCGCCGAACGTCAGCGGAGTCTTGGAGGCGAATGCCTTTAGGGACGCGACATGCTCCTTCGCCTGGTCGATGGAGCCGAGAAGCACCTTGAAGTCGGTCAGGGACTTCTCGAAAGAGAAGGCCTCCCTGACCGCGCGCGTGGCGATTCCGGCGAACTGCCGGACTACTCCGCCGAGCATCGCGAATCCGGCCTGGATGTTCGCGAGGTTCGACCCAATGGTCCCCGCGAGGCCGGAAATGCGCGACCGGGCCGACTCTATCGCGGCCTTGGTGGCGTCCTTGGCGCGGATGATGTATTCGAGTATCCTATTCCCCATCCCCGGCCTCCTTTGCCGCGGCCGCCTCGCGGTCTGCCTTGACCCTGCGGACGATACCGGCGGAGACCGCAGCGAGCGCGTTCAGCGCCCGGTCGAGTTCGTCCTTCATGCGCGGCGACTCCGCTCCGCCGTGCGCGGCCGCGAAATCCCGGAGCCGCCGGTCGGCCTCCGAAAGGTATCTCGCGGAGCGTTCCCACAGCCAGACGGACGCCTCGATGCCGGTTCCGGCCTCCATTTCCTGCGCGATTGCGCGCCAATCCGGCTGGCTGCGCGGCGCGGGGCGCGTTCCGCTCCGGCGCGCGTCCTCCTCCTCGCCGAACCGCGAGAGCGCGGCGTCGATCTCGGCCTCCGTGCAGGGCAGCCGCATGATTTCCGCCCGGATGGCCTGGTAGGCGTCGCGCTCGTCGGTCATTTTCATGAAGGCGTCGCGCTCGCGGGCGTGGAGCATGGCATAGACGGCGGCCCACTTGTAGTGCAGCGAGTCCTCGCCCCACCACCGCGCGGCGTATTCGTCGAGCCAGACCACGGCCCCCGCCGTGAGGCGCCACAGCCACACGCCCTCGCGCACCTTGACGGGGAAGCCGGCGGCCTCGGCGTTCGCGGCGGAGAAGGGGTTGTCGCAGCGGTCGCAGGCCCGGACGAGTGCGGCGATTTCCGACGCGGCGAGGTCGCCGGGGTATGCCCCGGCGGCCTTCAGCTTGTCGAGTTCCGCTTGGAGCCTGAGCGACATTCGGACTGCGCCCCGCTAGGAGTTCGACGCGGTTTCGCCGACGTTCGCGGACCCCGCGTCCTTCTGGATGTGGTGCTCGACCGACACGGTGACGGCGTCCGCCTGGGTGTTTCCGAGCGACGTGTTCCGCGTGGAGAGCGACCATCCGTTCGTGGTGTCGGCGCCGGTCGCGCCGAGCGTGTCGCAGAACTCGACTTCGGAGGTCTCCACGCCATCGTGGTTCCCCGCCGCCAGGAACTCGCCCTGGCTGCCCAGTTCGTCGATGTGGCTGCAGCCGAGGGTGTAGGTCGCGGAGCGGACGCCGGCGCCCGAGACGTTGAGTATTCCGGGCAGGGTCGCGGGGCAGCCGAAGATGACGCCGACCGTCGCCAGCGACCCCGTGTAGGTGCGGCACGCGGGGTGGTTCGCGGCGGGGCTGCCGTGCTTGTGGCCGGAGAGGGTCATCTTGGCGAAGTCGTTCTGGGTGTATTTCACGGTCACGGTATCCACATGGAATCCGTTGAGAACCGCCCCCGCCTTGGGAATCGCCGCCGTCGCGGCGTTCGCCGTGTAGTCGGCGGACACGGTCGTCTTGTGGTCGAAGTTCTGCGACCTGAGTTCGTCGCCGTTGGACTTGAGCGCCTGGGCGCGCTGGCAGGTCTCCTGCGGGTTCTCGGACTGGCACTCCCAGTCCGCGAGGGCCCCGAACGGGGACGCGGGGTCGAAGAATGCCTGCGATGCGGTTGGGTCTGACATGTTACTACTCCTTGATTGTGAACACTACGTCGAAGTTGGCCGGACAGTAAAATGTTTCGCGTCCGGGGTCCTTGTCATGCTGCTTGACCGTCTGGGTGGCGATCTCGCCTACGCCGCCATTCTCCGGCGCGATGCGGAGAATCCTGACCGGCCCCTCGCCGGTCTCCATCGTCGCCCGCCCGTGGACGGGGGCGATGGGGAACGACCGCAGCAGGGCCATTATCCAGCGCTGAATCTGCTGGCGGGTGCGGCTGTAGAGTTCGAGCTTGCCGCGCCAGTGGAATGTGTTGGCGGGGAACGAGGCCTGGTCGCCGGTGTAGAGGAAGCCGATATCCCAGACCACGCAGTCCGACAGTCCCGGATGCAGGCCGATGAAGGCGTTGACTCCCACGCGGAGGCCGAGCGCCTCGGCTATCCTGTCCATGCACTGCAGTTCGGCGTCGTGCAGCGTGTCGGGGTTCCATGCGCCGACTTCCGCTGCGGCGTTTTCCGTGGTTTCCGTGTTTTCCATGTTCGTTTCCTTTCTCAAGCCTGTTTCAGCGCGTTCGCGACCGCGCGGTCTATGAGGCCGTCGATGGCCTTGCGGTTGTCGTTCAGCGCGCGTTCGATGAACTTCTCGTCCGCGCGCGTGCCTTTGGCTATGGTGCCGGGGCCGCGCTTCCGCCACGTCTTGTACTTCTCGTCGTGGATCTTCTTGGCGTACTTGGCGGCCTCCGAGTTGGAGGCGACGTAAACGGCGCCCTGGAGGCCCTGCGCGGCCCATTCTATGGAGCGTGACAGCCCGCCGGGGTGCAGCCGCCTCGACGTGCGCTTCTTCCTCTTCAGGACGGCCTTTGAGTATTGCGCGTTGGTCGGGCTGATGGGCGCGTTCTTGACGCTTTCGCGGTGGACGACGAGACACGCCCTGCGGATTGCCGCGCCGACCGCGGCATTGACCTTGCCCGGCAGGGCGGCAAGCATCTTCTCCACCTTGGACGTGTCGAGTTCGATGTCGGCCATTACGTGATGATCCTCGTGTTGACGCGGTCGCCAAGCCACCGCAGCGCGTTGCGCGACCATTTGCCCGCGAAGTCCTGCGGGACAAGCGACCCCGTGCCCTCTGCGTCGAGAACCGGCTGCGCTTCGCCGCTTCCCTCCGGGTGGGCGTCGCGCATGAGCAGATATATCGCCTGCTCGTACACGGCGTATTCGTCCCGCAGCGTGTCGCCCTCGCGGTAGGCGGGTTCGTCGTCGTTCATTGGCCGGGCCAGTTCGCGCGAGAGTTCGCGCCGCGCCTGAAGTATGGCGGCGTTTTTCTGGTGCCCGGAGTATCCGCTCCACGCCCGCGCGAGCGTGTGGCCGAGGAAATAGGAATTTGCGTTCTGGACGCAGATCATGGCTTGTGCCCCCTTTTGCGAGGGCCGCGCCGTCAAACCAGCAGGGCCGACCCGCCACGGTCGAACGTGTGGAAAAGCACGGCGGTGGCGTCCGGCGCGTCGTCGTGCGAGCCGTCCGGGAATGCGGCCAGTTCCGAAAGCCAGGTGTCCAGCCATTGGCCGCATCCGGGCTTGTAGATGTGGAGGTCGCCGGCCTCGACGACGGGTTCCAGGGCCGCGAGCTTGGCGCTCTTGTCGCCGGGCAGCCTGGACGGCCTCACGATGTGGCCCGGCAGGGCCGCGCGCAGCTGCGTGTAGGCGTCCTTGTAGGCGCCGAACGCCTCGACGTGCTGGATTATGCCTGGGCCGTCCGCGCGGGCCGTGGCGCGAATGAGAGCGTCGCGCTCCGGAGCCTCTGCTCGGCATGCCACCATCGACTTTATCCATAGATCGCGTTTGCGCACGCCCGCACCCATGTCTATCTCGCGCGAGAGACCGCGGATGCCCCACGTGCGGTCGGGGTCGTCCTTGTCGCGGTCCTTGGACGAGGACGCCATGTCCCACGCACGCGCTTCGCGGCCCGACGGCCAGCCGTCGAGGGAGTCGTGGAAGACGATCTTGGAGATGTCGAAGCGGTTGCCGCCCTCGACGATGGGGTCGCAGTCCAGGAGCGCGGCGGCCTGCTTCTGCAGGGTCGCCCTCTGCGCGTCGTACCACTCCCGTCCATGGAGTTCCGGAAAGAGGTAGTCCCAGCCGTCCGGCCCGGGCTTGCGCGCCGGAAACGTCATCTGCTCGAAGCGGGGGAACTTCGGGTCGTTGGCCATGCCCTTTATGATGCGGCCCCGGATGTCGTCGATGTGCCACGGCGTGGCCGTGACCACCACGATGTGCGCCGGCGCGTTCTGGCGCGTCATGAGGTCGTTTCTGAAGGCGTCCCAGGTCTTGTCGCGGAACGTCTGCGAGACGGCCTCCGCGCGGCTCTTGCAGTAGTCGTCCAGGACTATCAGATGGCCGCCTTTGCCGGTGATGGCGCCGCCAAGGCCGGTGGCGGTGATGGTGCCGTGCGAACCCCGGACGCGCCAGTCGGAGGCGGTGCCCTCCGGGCGCACGTCTGGAAATATCGTCTGGTATCGGACGGAGTTCATGAGCCGTTGCGCGCGGCGTGAGAACCCCGCGACAAGCGCAGCGCCGTAGCCGCTCATGATTACGCTTGGCTGCATGTCGGCGCACCGTCCGAGGAAATAAGAGGGAAGCGCAATGGAGCAGATTTCGCTTTTGCCATGCCGGAAGGGCACGGCTATCAGCAGGTGCGTGGAGATGCCGTGCCGCCAGTCCTCTACGGCGCGTGTAAGGCGGTCGCAGATGGCCACCGTGTGCCGTCCCGCGAGGAATGGCGAGGGCTGGTCCCAGGTGTAGGCCATGCAGGTCAGAAGGTCGGCGCGCGCGGTGGCCGCGAGACGCAGCGCCTTGAGTTCTGCGGTGCCGAGGTTTTCGAGGGCGTCAAGCATCCCCGTGTGCCGCCCCTTTTTCGCGCAGGGCGAGAATGCGGTCGATGTCCTCCACCGTGACCTGCGAGAGGATCGCGGCCGCGCCGTGCGCGTGGACTTCCACTTCGTGGCGGGGTGCGTATCCGCGCCATGCGCCCTTGTGCTCGAGATGGAACTTGATCGCGGAAACGTCGCCCTTGTCGATGGCCAGGAGCAGCTTGCTCTCGGAGAGGTCCAGGTTGGCCTCGTTGATCTCGTCGTAGGCGTCCCGCACGGTGTCGGAACTCTCGATGCGGTGCCGGATCGTGTTGGCCGAGCATCGGAGGATGCGAGCGGCGATTGAGATGAAGCCCCGCGCCTTGTTGAGCGCGTTGATGATGCGGGTGTCGGAGATGGACGGGCCGCGAGTCCGCTTCTTCGCCGCCGGCTTCTTCGCCGCCGTCTTCGCCTTCTGAACGCGCGCGCCCGCTGTTGCGGTCACTTTGCTCAATTTGCCCCTCCTTCCATTCCGGCGAACAAGTCTTCCTGCACGGCCGCCGGCTTTGCGTGTCTGGCTGGTTCCGGTGCCGGTTCCGGCGCCGGGCCTCCGCCATCGAGGACGGAGGCCAGTTCCGGGCGCGAGGCCAGCATTCCGCGCCAGAGGTGCGAGACCATTGCGCGGGTGCATTTCAGGTCGCGGGCGACGTTCGCGAGCGACCCCTCGCGGAGGACGTACCAGAGAAGCACGACCTGCTCCTTGGTCAGCCCCTTGATGTAGAGCAGGACGCGCAATCCGCCTGCCGCCATTGCCACCTTGGTTTCGGGGTCGTCCTCGTCGATGAACACGCTGTCGGAGGCGTTGCGGGCCTCCTGGAGCGACGCTTCGACGGCTGCGGCCGTCTGCGCACCGCCGGCGTCGATCGAGACGTGTGTGCGGCCCTTGTGCGTGAGGTTTTCGGACGGCCCCGGACAAGCGAGGCACGCCGTCCGCTTCGCCTCGTCCGGCGGGCGGCGGTACCATTCGCATTGGTGGCAAAGCGGCATTCTAGAAAAGGCCCTCCAGAAGCCCCTGGCCGTCGCATTCGGGCGGAGGCGGCGGCATCGGTGAAGATTCGGCATCCGGCAGCCAGACGGTTATTTCCGTGCGCGGCTCCGCGCCACGGAACTTGTAGAGCGTCGCGCCGTAGAGCTGGCCATCGTCGCGCCAGAACTGCATCTGGGTCATGGTGTCCAGGAGCGACTTGATGAGGTTGTCGATGTCCGGCCTTTTGTCCAGCGGGACGTATCGCCCGGCGGCGGTGACGCGCTTCGGCAGCGATGCCGTGTAGGGGAACACCATGAGGATGCCCAGCGCGACGGGGCCTTCGATGGTTGCGCCGGATTCGTGGCGGTGCGGCAGAAGCATCGCATGCCACGTGTTTTCCGCCTGCCTGACCTCCTTCTTGGTGTAGAACCGGATGCGGTTCGTGCCTGGAATGACGAACGCGCCCTTCTGCTGGGCGGTGGCCGTCGGCGGGACTCCGGGGAGGATGAACTTGGCGTGGAACTTCATAGCAGCGTCCCCTGTTCCGGCGGGTTGCCGCCATGCTTGACCACCTTCCTGGCGCGCTCGATGGCCGCGTCGAAGCGGCGCTCGGCGTCCTTGCTTGCCTGGAGCGCGGATGGCGTCCGCGTCCGGAAATACTCGCGCTGGCAGTTGCGCATGGTCCAGCCGTAGTTCAGCGCGTCCTTGAGGGCGGCGATTATGGCGTCCTTGTTCATTGCCGCGCGTCTCCTTCCCCGGCTTCGTCCGAACATGGCGCGACCGTCACAGTGTTCTCGATGGCGCTTGCGACGAGGCTTTTCAGGTAGCTCTCGTCCACCTTGGAAATCTCGCCGGGGTCGCTCAACACCGCCTCGACCTGCAGCTCGACGCGCGGGTATTCGGAGCGGGAGTCAATCGTGTTGACCTGGAAGTACTTGATGAGGGCAATCATGTCGTCGTCCTCCTATGCGGCCTTGAACTGGCCGATGTAGTCTTTCCATATCCTCGGGGCGAGTTCGATGTATTCCGGCAGCCTCAGGTCTTTGAGCCAGCCGTCCGGGACGTAAATCACGATGCCGTATTTGCTCGTCTCGCCCTTGCTTTCCCAGCGTAGCATGTCGCGGTATTTCTCCATGAGAAATTCGCCGAGGCGCACGGGGTCGGTGTCGTAGCCGTAATCCCGCATGGCGCGGATCAGGATGACGAGGTCGTTGGCGCAGCCTCCGCGCCTGCCGTTCCAGTGCCGCCATTCGTCGTCGCGGCGGGCTGCGGCCATCGAGATCATCTTTTTCTCGATGCGGGCGCATTCGCGTGTCGCGAAGCGGATTGTCGCGGCTTTGGCGACGAATTTGTCGGCCATCCGGTATTCGAATTCGTCCCAGTCCCAGTAGGAGGGCATCACTGGGCGCTGCGTTTTGAGAATCGAGTTGGTGGTTTCCATTGTCTAGTCCTTGGTTTGTGTGTCAGGTGAAGTCGTAGTGCGGAAGCGGCGCGTTTAGCTTCGCTTCGCGTTCCGCCTCGGCTTTTGCCTCCGGCGGCAGCTCGTCGTTCCACCGCTCCTGGTTGAGCCATGTGGCGGCGTGTGGCTGGAACTGTCCGTTGTCCTTTGTCCAGTCGTGGGAGGAGCGCAGGACGGCTAGGAGTTCGCAGATGCGGTCGATGCCCGGCCACGACTTGGCCTTGCGGGCCTTGGCGAAGGCGGTTGCGGCGGTCTTTCGGACGCCGCGCTTGCCGTAGGCGTCCCAGAACCGCTCGAACTCGTCGTTGCCGACATCGCCCGTCCCCTTGCGCGCGACGCGCGCAGTCCCCCCGTAGGGGGGAGGGGGGGGATTATTAATCTCTCCTATACTCCCCTTACCTCTACTAGCGTTGGAGGTTTCCTTTGCGGAACCTTCCGCGCCGGAGGTTTTGTTCTGCAAACCTTCCGCGTTGGAGGTTTCCTTTGCGGAACCTTCCGCGCCCGTGTTTGCGCTTGGCGGCCTGCCGCCCTTCTTCCCGCCCTTGACGCGGGCGCTGATGCTGCCGAGGTTGCCCTGGAGCGCGAGCCATGCGTCGGCGTATTCCGGCGGCACGTCGATGTCGTCGGCGGCGCCGCGCCAGGCGGCCAGCAGGGCCTTGACGAGGAATGCCGCCTTGGCGGGGTCGTTCTCCGCCGCATATTCCAGCACCGGCACGAACTGCCGTGGTATTATCGGGCTGCGTTCGCCGTCCATCTAGGCAACCTCCCCGCGCTTTTTCCCGCGCGCCTTGTGCCTTGCCTTGGCGGCCTCGACCTTTGCGGCCCGCTCGGCTTCCAGGTATGCGGCCATCTTGGCCTTGAGGGCGGGGCTGGGGGTTCTCACCCCCAGCCGCACGAGCCTCATGTGCGTATGGCTGACGCCACAGGCGACGGCCATCTTCGAGATGCCGGGGATTCTAACCCCCGGCCTGCGTATCTTGATCTTGTTCGGAAGCATGGTCAAGCCCTCCTAGAGAATCGCGATGAGATCGTCGTCCATGGGCGGTGGCGTGTCCTCCGGCGCGGGTTCGGCCTTGGGCGCAGGGGCCGCGACGGGGGCCGCAGGGGCCTCCGTGGGAGCTTCGATCGGTTCCGCCTTGGGTTCAGCCGCGGGAAGCGGCGGGAGCGCCTGTGGCGGCCTCTGCGCGAGGTCCCCGATGGTCTTGGCCGGACGCTTCCGGACGGGTGCCGCCGGCGTGTCGGTCTTGACCGTCGCCTCGCCCTCGATGATGTCGTCATCGGGCGTGTCCTGCTCCTCCTCGACCGAGCGGAAGCCCTTGAGGTATTCCGTGAAGGCGTCGCGCAGGGCGAAGGCCCGTGCGCGCTGGTAGAGCATCCGGCGCGGGTAGTTCGTCCACGGCCCAGCCTTGCCCCACAGGCCCGCGCGCTTGGCGTCGCCGACCGTGAACTCTTCGACGTAGGGTTCGTCCTCGTCGGTGCGCTTGACGGTGACGCGGATGCCCATGTCCTCTTGGCTCTTGCCGGATATGATCTCCTTGCGGATGTATTCCAGCTTGCCGCTGTTCTTGCAGACGGCCAGCATGGCGTCGCCCCAGATCGAGGGCCGCCCGTTGATGCTGGCGATGCCCTGCACGCTCTGGAACGGGTCGAGGCCCAGGCGCGACCCGGCGATGATCGCCACCGTCGCCTTCTCGACGGTCTCCATCCCCTTGGGGAGCATCCCGCTTCTCGCCAGCAGCTCGGCGAAGCACCACGCCTCGCCGACCTTCCGGATCTGAAGCCCGGTCTTCTCCGACAGTTCCATCCCGGCGACCTGCTCCTTCAGCGTGGGCGCGAGCGCCGTTTCGATTGTTGCGTTCTTCTTGTCCATTTTCGTTTTTCTCCTTCGGTTCCGCGTTGTTTTGGTCGTTACTTGACCAGGAAGCGCGGCGCTCCCTGGGTTTCGGTTTTGAATGCGTCGGCGTAGTTGGCGCCGACGAGGTTGTCCTTGACGGCGCTCTTGAACGCCGCTTCCCAGTCGGTCTTCACGGAAGCCTTCGGGGCCTTGTAGGTGCAGAGCGGCTTGCCGTCGTAGCCCATGACCGCCTCGGCCATGCGCCCGTCTTCCGTCTGCGCGTTCGACATCTCGAGGATCACCGCCTCGCGCAGGACTTTGGCCTTTGCTTCGGCCTCCTTCTTCTGCGCCTCGGCGGCCTTGAGCTGGCTGATAACGTCGTAGAGGGCGTCCGTCACCGGGATCGACACGAGATCGGGCTTGCGGCGCATGAACTCGCGCTTGCAGTCGTCCTCGCACGTCGCGGGCGGCGGGTCGTTCGGGTCGAAGTGGCCGATGTAGCGGTCGGCCCAGGCCTCGACGTATGGCACGATGCTCGTGGCGAAGCTCGGGTCGCGCTGCGCCCTGAAGTTGTCGTGCTTCAGGGTCGTGCGGTAAAGCACCGTCAGCTCCCACTCGTCGGCGCTGTCGGCCAGGTAGAGGTAGCCCTGGACTTGCAGCTGGTAGTGCAGCGGGATCTCCGTCCACGGCGTCAGCTCGCCGCAGGTCTTGATCTCCAGCCCGAGCTTCGCGACGAGTTGGCCGCCCTGGATCGGCATCGGGTCGCCTGGGCGCTGGACTGCGCGGTCGATGTTCCCGCCGAGCCAGCCCTTCCTCAGCATCGTGTTGTAGTTGAAGAGGCGCCAGCCCTGGTGCTCCGCATCCCGCATCCACTCGCCGGCGGCGAAGGCCTCGCCGATGTCGCCGAACCGCATCTGCGGGGTCTCGGGGATGTCCTCGCCGAAGTTCTTGGCCCGCCAGATCTTGTATGGCGTGCCCCACGGCGACACCGGCTTGCCCGTGCCGGGGTCTATGATGATGGAGCTAATGTCGGAGCATCCGACCACCTTGCGCCGCGCTTCGCGGATTGCGTCGTCGATCATGCCAGGCCTCCTTCCTGTTTGGGAGCGATGTTGGCCGCGAACTCCCGAAGACGCGAGACGTGTTTCTGGATGCCTTCGATCTCGGCTTTCTTGGCCGCGATGGTTCTCTCCATCCGGGCGATGCAATCGGACAGGCGCATGTTCATGTCGTTGAACTCGTTGATTGGCGCGATGCCGGTTATTTCCGAAGTCGTCACTTCGCATTCGTCGGAGTAGATTTCTCCGAACTTCAGTTCATTGCTGTAGCCGGAGATGTATGCGATGTGTATGGACACCTTGTTGTTCCCGAAGTCGCTGATGCCGGTGATGAATCCCGGATAGACCTTGACCTCGGAGTATTCCTTCGTCATCACGTTCACGGCATCACCCACGCGGAAGGTGTGCTGTTCGCGATATTTTGCGAACGCCTCCTTTGTCGTGAAGGTTATACCGTTGATCTGGATGTTGTGCTCTGGCTCGTAGGCCTGAGCAGTGTCGTTGTGTTCGCTCATTCGGCACCGCCTTTCTTGCCGCGCTTCTTGTCCTTGCCCTGCTTCGTCTCAGGTTCCGGAGCGGGGAGTGCCAGCGGCGGCTTGTCTTCGATCATTACGACCTCGGCTTCCTGGGCTTTGGCCTTGGTCTTCGCCTCTTCCGCAACGCCCTCGAACAGGTCGCCCTGCTCGCCGATGCCGGCCTCGGCGTTGTCCGCCGCGACCTTCTCGCTTACGGCGATGTCCTCGTAGAGGCGGTCGCACAGGTCGGAGATCAGCTTGCCGGTCTTCTTGTGCCGCTCGCCCTCCATGGTGGTGGCATCCGTGAGATCGACGCCGGCGAACGCCGAGTCGATCTGCTTCACCGTCCTGCGGATTTCTTCGAGTCCGGCGATGTAGTCTTTGCGTGTCACAGCGCGCCTCCTTTCATGCCCTCGATTGCGCCAAACGCCAGCGCCGCCGCCAGCGTCAAAACCAGCGTCGCCGCCGGTGCCGCCAGGGCCGCCGCGTGCCATGCCACGGAGGCGGCCGCCGCCAGCCCCCATCCAAGCGCCTTGCGCGCCGCCTCTTTGTTCGGCCGGGCGCCCTCGCGCCCCCTGCCTGTCTGCTTGTAGTCCATTTTTACCTTGTTCCTTTCGGGTTAGTTTGTGGTGCAAACGTTGCGTATCTTCCGAGATACTATTTGCACCGTTCAAGAATAAATTATATCTCAACGGATACATTTTGTCAACATTGGATGCAAAATATATTTTTTGACGCTACGGCCCGTGACATGGAATCGTTACTATTTTCCCGCACTAATCCCGTCCTCTCTGCCCGCGCCGGCCAGCTCGCCCGCAACATTGCCGCGCTCAAGGGCGGGCGTCCCTACATCGATCTGCGCCTCTGGCGCGCGCCGAACGAATCAAACCTTTCGTGGTTCGGCGCGGAGAAGCCCGGCGCAACGCCAGAGCCTGGTTGCGTCTCGCGTCGCGACCGCGCGTGTCTCATCAATGACTGCGGCCGCGTCGCGGGCAAGATCGCCCAGTACCTCTTCTCGCAGCAGACCGCCCGCCCAGGCATCGACGCCGAGTGGGCCAAGTCCGTGACCGCCACCAACCAGTCGATCACCATGTTCTGGATGGCGGTGTGCGATGCGTTCACCGCGGGCCAATGGTGCTGGCTGCAGGCCGACCGCGGCCGCCTCGCCATAGACCCCGCCACCGGCCAGCCCGTGCCGCGCACCATCCTCGACCGCGAGCGCTCCGGCGATCACGTCGTCTGGACGCTGTGGACGTCCCTCGATGTGCCGGACTGGTCGTTCGACGCGCAAGGCAATCTTCTCTGGCTCATCACGGTTGAGAAAACCCTGGACAACGCCGATCCGCTCGTCCCGGCCCGCGAGGTGGTCACGCGCACCCTCTGGCGCAGGGGCGTGGACGGCGGCGACTGCACGTGGCAGCAGTTCCGGCGGGGCAAGGCCGCGTCCGACGACAAACCCGCCGAAGACGTGCTGGTTGATTCCGGGACGATTCCCGGATGTCCGGAGATCCCGTTTGTTCTCGTCGGCGCGCCGTCCAAGGATCCGTGGTGGTTCGACGAGCTGGAGATGATGCAGGCGCAGACGATGAACCTGGACTCGCTGCACATCGAGAACCTCGTCGGTGCCGCGTTCCCGCAGATAATCATCTCGAAGTCCACGTACGAGAACCTCGAGACCCACCTTCTGCAGGTCGAGGGACTGGCCAACGGCAAGAAAATAATGGAGGTCGTGAAGGAGCTTGTGCGCGGCCTAAACAACCCGATAGTCGAGGCTCCGGAGGACAAAGGCCTGACCCGCTTCATTTCCGGGTCGCAAACCGACCTCACCGCCCTGCCGAACGAGGAGGCGCGGAAACGCCAGATCTTTTTCGACCAGGCCGGGCTTGCGCTCTTCAACAAGGAATCAAGGCAAGTCCAGAGCGCCGAGTCGAAGCAGTTCGACCACCTCGATACCGAGTCCACGCTTGGCCAGCGCGCCGCGCTGTTGCAGACGGCGGAGGAGCGGCTTGTCGCAGCCAGCTTGGCCATGGACGAAACATTCGCGGCATACGAGCCGTCATGGCCGACGCAGTTCAATGTCAGCGACCCCGTGGCCGACGGCGCGGCGCTCTCGACGCTGGTGTCCATGCCGGTGATCACGCTCACGCAGCGCAAGGTCGCGGCCAAGGTCATCACGCGCCTGCTCACCGCCTACATCAAGATCCCCGACGAGATGATCACCGAAATCGACCGCGAGATCGACGGCATGACCGAGGAGGATTTCAACGTCCCCGGCCCGTTCGGCACGACCCGCGACAACGATGACGACGACGGGAACGACGATGACGTGCAAGACCAGGAATAGCGCGGGCTACGCGGCCCGGAAGGAGCCTCATGCGAAACTGGCGGCCGACCGGCGAGGCCATAAACGGAACGGCGCGTCGCGGTCGACGGCGCGGAATGTCTCCACATCGGCAAGCGCAAGAATAGGGGTACTGCCAAGCGCGGCGTTGCACCGCGTGGCGGAGCCGGGAGACGTTCCGCGCGTCCGCCGCACCCTGAAGACCTAGGACGCCGACGGCAGGCGTGCGCGGAAGCCGCTCGCGGTGGGATGCCGCGAAACCCCTTGACCATGAAAAAGCAACCCGAAGCGCGTCTCGTCGCCGTTGACACCCCGCTGGCGAAAATCAGGCCCTACCCGAACAATCCGCGATCCAACGACGGCGCCGTCAAGTTCGTCGCCGCCTCGATAAAGGCGTTTGGCTGGCGCCGCCCCATCCTCGTCGATGAGGACGGCGTGATACTGGCCGGCCACACCCGCCTCAAGGCCGCCTACAGGCTTGGCCTCGCGTCTGCGCCCGTCTGCACCGTGCGCGGCCTCTCTGCCGCCCAGAAAACGGCCTTCCGCATCCGCGACAACCGCGCCGGCGAACTGTCGCTTTTCGACTGGGATAAGGTCGTTTCGGAAATCGCCGGCATTTCCATCGACATGGAGCAGTTCGGATTTGAGCCGCCCAAGACCAAGGCCGCGCCATCGGGCGTGGACGTGGACGGCGGGGATATGTCCGGCCATCTCCTGTGCCCGCGCTGCGGAAAGGTGGTGGAGTGATGGAAATCGAATACATCCCCGTCGCCGACCTTAAGGAATGCCCCGGCAACGCCCGCATCATCACCGAGGCCGCCGTGGACTACGTAGCGGAGTCCATCCGCGACGCCGGCTTCCTGAACCCAGTGGTGATCGATGGCCGGAACGTGATCGTCTGCGGCCACGTCTCGACGCGCGCCGCGAAGAAAGTAGGGCTTGAAGTTGTCCCGTGCGTGCGCGCCGACGACCTTACCCAGGAGGAGATCGACGCCTACCGCCTTGCGGATAACCGCACGGCATCCGTGGCCGTCTGGGACCGCGAGATGCTGTCCGCCGAGTTCGAGCGCCTGTCCGGTTCGTATTCGCCGGTGGATCTCGGCTTCGACCTTTCCGCCCTGCGGGACGATCCTGAGACGTGTGCGCCCTCAAAAAAAATTGAAAACACCTCGAAGGAGCTTGACCTTTGCGCTTTCGCCGACGAGGCGTTCTCGCACCAGTGCCCGCACTGCGGCCTCCGCTTCTGATTTGGAAAACTGTCCAATTTTTGTCCAAACTCGCATGTGTGGCCCCGTCCGCAGGGGTGAAAAACGAAACCCGCAACCTATTGGGGCTGCGGGTTTTTGCAAGATGGAGCCAACTCAGGGATTCGGACCCAGGACCTGCGCATTACGAATGCGCTGCTCTACCAGCTGAGCTAAGTTGGCAAACGGCGGCGGAAAGGAGTGACGCCGCCAAAATTGTTACATAAGATTATACCAAATTGCGCCACATTTGCAAGTGTTGGCCCTGGCAAATGCCGGAATCACGCATGGACGGAACTTATTTCTCCTCGATTAGGCCGTTCTTGCAGGCCACAATGTAGGTGCAGACGTTGTCGCCGGTGACATTGCAGCAGGTCTCGAACATGTCGAGAATGGGGTTGATGCCGAGCGCGAGGGCGACGATCATCGCCACCTGGTCGCCGGCGAGGCCCATGTTCTCAAGGACCATGAAGAGGAGGAACACCGAGCCGCCGGGAACGCCGCCCGCGCCTACCGACGCGAACATGATCGAGGTGACGAGCACGACCATCTGGACTGCGGTGAGGTGGACGCCGAACATGTTCGCGGCCAGGATCACGAAGACCGGCAGGTGGACGCATACGCCGTCCATGTTGATGGTCGCGCCCAGCGGCAGCGAGAAGCTGGAGAGCGTTTTCGACACGCCGATTTCGTTCATGGCGTTGAAGGACACGGGGAGTGTGGCGGCGCTGGAGCGCGTGACGAAGGCCGTCAAAATCGGCTGGCGGATGCGCAGCAGCACGCGGTAGGGGTTCTCGTGGCAGAAGAAGGATATCGCCAGCGGGTAGATGACCAGGATCATCGCCAGTACGCCGACCATGACGCAGACGACGATGCGGACATACGGGCCGAAGAGCAGGATGCCGTGCTCGGCGAAGTTGGAGAAGGTCAGGGCGAATACGCCGATGGGGAAGTAGAGCATCACCCAGTCGATGAGCTTGAAGGCGACCTTCTGCGCGCCGTCGCAGACCCTGATTAGTAGCTTGATTTCGGACTTGTCCTCGCCGTCTTCACCCAATTCGTCAAGCAGGCAGCGGGCCGCGAAGCCGAAGAGGATGGAGAAGATGATGATTGGGAGGAACTGCCCGTGGGAGAGTGAGGCGAAGGGGTTCTGGAAGAGGTTCACGAAGAAGTCGCCGAAGGTGGCGGCGCCTGAGTTGCCTGCCATCTCGTTGGCGGAGGCCAGATACTGGCTTGCGGTGTCTTTCGCCGCCTTGATGGAGGGGTTCATCAGGAATGCCATGATGACGCCGAAGACCGTGGCGAAAAGCGATGTCACAAAATACCAGACGAGGACTGCGCCGCCGACACGCCCCGACTTCTTCAGCGGCAGGCTGGCCGCGCCGAGAATGAGCGAGAAGAAGATGATGGGATAGACGACCATCTTCAGCATAGACACCAGCACCGAGCCGAAGGGCGACACATAGGCCAGGATGGCCTTGGTCGAGTCTTCGCCGAAGATTTTTGGCGCGGCTATGCCTAGGACGATGCCCAGGATGAAGCCGATGAGGATGCGCCAGACGATTGGAATGCGGCAGGTCTTGTTGCGGCAGTTCATTTGTTTTTTCCTTTTGGTTTGGTTTGTGAAATCAGATCTTCCAGCCGCCGATGCCGAGGTTGCGGCAGATTTCGGAGATGAGGATGGCGATGAGGAGAAGCGGCGCGACCCACTTCGTCATGAAGGAGAAGAAGCTCTTCGCCCTGAAGGGGTGCCCCTCGCGTTCGACTTCGTCGATGATCGCTTTCGGCTTGATCACCCAGCCCACGAAGAAGCAGGTGCAGAGGGCGATTATCGGCATGAGGATGGAGTTGGTGATGAAGTCGAAGAAGTCCAGCCCCTGCATGGATGAGACCGCGCCGGTCGCCCATTCGCCGGTGCAGCCGAGCTTGGTGAAGAGGGCGGAGAAGGTCACGCCGCTCCAGGGACCGTAGCCCAGCGCCGAGAAGACGGCGAAGAAGGCGATCACGAAGAACATGAAGAAGGTCGCGTTGCGGCGCTTCATGTCGAGGAGGTCGCAGACCGATGCCACGCATGCCTCGTAGAGGGATATGGCGCTGGTTGCGGCGGCGAATGTCACGAGAATGAAGAATGAGAGCCCAAGCCAGTTGCCGGCAGTGCCGAGCATAGCGAAGACCTTGGGGAGGGTGATGAACATCAGTCCGGGGCCGGCGTTCATGGCCTCTTTGATGGGCGTTCCGGTCTTGATGGCGAACATGTAAACCACGGGGATGATCATCAGGCCGGCCACGATGGCGATGATGGTGTCGAAGATTTCGATTCGGCGCACGGACCGCTCGATGGAGTCGGCGCTGCGCATGTAGCTGCCGTAGGTGATCATGATGCCCATGGCGAGCGAGAGGGAGTAGAACATCTGCCCCATCGCGCCGAGGATTGTCTTGGCGAGTAGCGCCACCGAGAATTTGCCGTCGGGGCCGCAGAGGCTGCTGAAGTTGGGAACGAGGTAGTAGCGGAGGCCGTCGCTGGCTCCGGGCATGCTGATGACATATAGTGAGATGGCGATCGCCATGACGAAGAGGATTGGCATCATCACGAGGTTGGACTTCTCGATGCCGTTCTTGACGCCCATCACGATGACGCCGGCGCAGGCGATGATGAATATGATTCCGTAGCCGAATGGCGCGAAGGGCGAGGTGATGAAGTTCCCGAAGAAATCGCCGGCGCCTGCGGCGCCTTCACCCATCAGGGCGGCGCCAGTGAAGGCCATCTTCGCATAGGCGACGAGGTATTTGAGGACCCAGCCGCCGATGATGCAGTAGTAGGGGACGATCAGGGCGGGGACGATTGTCCCGAGGATGCCGATGAATCCCCAGCCTTTGTGGAGCTTCGAGTAGGCGGTCAGCTGCGACTGGCTTGTCATTCTTCCGATTGCTATCTCGGTCGTCATGAGGGTGAACCCCAGGGTCGTCACCAGAATCAGGTAGATGACAATGAAGATCCCGCCGCCGTATTGGGCCGCGAGGTAGGGGAAGCGCCAGAGGTTCCCGAGACCGATTGCCGATGCCGCTGCGGCCAGGACGAATGCCAGCTGGCCGGACCATGATGCTCTTTTATTATCCATGACTGAGTTCCGTTTTTTGGGGTGAAAGATTATACCATATTCTGAAAAAAGGGAGGGTCGCGCTTCCGCGCGACCCTGTCCTAACAAGCCCTCTCCGAGAGGGTGTTGTCGCCAAGGCGACTGGGGGAGTATTGCGGGCGTCTCCCCCCGCTACCTTACAACCATGAAGAACGGCTTGCGGACGCGCCACTCCACGAGAATCGGCGTGTTGTAGACGCCGCTCCTGTAGGTAAAGGAGGATTCTTGGGTGAAGGACTGTTCGAACTCCTGCGCGCCATCAGTCAATTTGTAGAGGCGGTAGCCCAGTCCGGCGGGGCCATTGGCGGTGAAGGTGTATTCGCCTTCGACGAAGTATGCTGTGTTCGTATTCAAGTTGCCAGCAACCGTGATTCCGGGGGAGCCCGCATCAAATGCCATGACGACATTCGTCACGCCCAGCGCACCGAAGTAGCGCACGGCATCGACGTTGCGGTTGCGGACCAGTTCCTCCTCCGTCAGTACGCGGTCGTAGTAGCGGAAGGTGTAGATCGTGCCGACAAGGCACTGGACATCAGTCCCGCCGCCCCAGCCGCCAAGGCGGAACTTGTTGTTCCCGAGGCCGTTGAAGGTGTCGAAATGCATGTAGCCGTCGGTCACGCTACCGCCTGTCGGCGCCTTCATGCCCGGAAACACGACGGCGGTCTGCGTCGCGGCGTCATGGATGGCGGTCATGTAGTCGATGCCGGTCGCCGTCGAGTAGTTTGCCCGCTTTGTG
>JAEEGL014333228.1_pt1 | contig 26717 bp, 21 predicted proteins | sample 9134231 | NCBI WGS metagenome assembly JAEEGL01 (sample SAMN16246548, study PRJNA631951) | gut metagenome | biome: gut microbiome; feature: rumen; material: fiber-attached | host: Bos | place: Iran: Karaj | collected 2018-10 | reverse complement strand
TTGCTTTGATGCAAGATCGTTATAGCCGGGGAGAACTCTCATTCCGGCACAATAGGGACACTTTTCTCCGGACGACCTGCTTTTTGCGCTGGCCCTCCACTCGTGCCCGCAGGAACCTTTCCACCAATACAATTTCTTTGAACCGTAGGTTATTTGAGCAGGTGTAAGAGGTGCGTTTTTATCCGACCATTCACAAACCAATTCGGGATGTACTGATGCAAAGCTGTTTTCCATATCCCGTTCCGCCTTTCCGATTTCAAAACAATTATATTGAGTTTGAGCCATAGGTGGTAGTATGCGATTTATAAAGGAATACTGAAAACAAAAAAAGACCCTGAGAATTCTTACGTTCTCAAGGTCTTTGACGCTAAAATGTGCGATTTTTCATGGGATGCACAATCTGCTACATCGATTGTTGTACGATTGTTGTAAGTTTGTTGTAAGTTGCCGATTTTGGCTCCAAAAACTATGAAGTACATCCATACAACAATTTCGGTGTTTTAATACAGTTTTGCACCTGCCGGAATATGGGGATCTACTTGCAGTAACGTCAATTTTTCTACTTCGCCGACGTGGTGGACGGCGGAAAGGAGCATACCGCAGCTCTCTATGCCCATCATAGCTCTTGGCGGGAGATTTGTTATAGCGATCAAAGTCTTGCCGACAAGCTGTTCGGGCTCGTAATAGGCGTGAATTCCGCTTAAAATGGTGCGATTCGTGCCTGTTCCGTCGTCGAGAGTGAACTTCAGAAGCTTCTTGGATTTCGGAACTGCCTCACATTCGAGAACCTTTACTGCACGGAAATCTGATTTTGAGAAGGTCTCAAAATCGACGAAATCAGCGAACAACGGCTCAATCTGAACGTTTGAGAAGTCGGGTTTTTCGGTTGAAATGATCGGCGCGCCTTCAATAACGGGAGCCGCTTCGACGGGCTTTTCCGATGTCTCGGATTGTCCCTCTTTTTCCTCCGATCCGGTCTTCATGGACTTCATAGTCGGGAACAGGAGAACGTCGCGGATCGCGGGCGTGTCGGTAAACAGCATACAGAGTCTGTCTATACCGTAGCCGATGCCGCCCGTGGGAGGCATGCCGATCTCGAGTGCGTGCAGAAAATCTTCATCCGTATGCTCGGCTTCATCGTCGCCTTTGGCGAACTGCTCTTCCTGCGCGGCGAAACGGGCGCGCTGGTCGATCGGGTCGTTGAGCTCGGAATAGGCGTTGCAGATCTCCCAGCCGTTCATGAACATCTCGAAACGTTCGACGTGGCGCGGGTCCTCGGGCTTGCGCTTGGTGAGCGGCGAGATCTCGACCGGGTGATCGGTTATGAACGTCGGCTGTATGAGTTCTTTTTCAACGTATTCTTCAAAGAAGAGATTGAGTATATCGCCTCTCTTGTGGCGTTCTTCGTAAGCTATGCCGTGCGCTTTCGCGGCTTCGCGCGCTTCTTCAAGCGTATCGATCTTATCAAAATCGACGCCGGCGTATTTTCTCACGCTCTCGACCATGGTCATGCGCGCGAAAGGCCTGTCGAGATCCATCCCGACTCCGTTATACGTTATTACGCCCGTGCCGAGCACTTCGTGTGCGACGTGGCGGAGCATATCTTCGGTAAGATCCATCATACCGTGATAATCCGTATACGCCTGATACAGTTCCATGAGCGTGAATTCGGGGTTATGACGCGTATCCACGCCTTCGTTGCGGAAAACTCTGCCGATCTCGAACACTCTCTCGAGACCGCCGACGATAAGGCGCTTGAGATAAAGCTCGAGCGAGATACGGAGTTTGAAATCTTCGTCGAGCGCGTTGAAATGCGTTTCGAACGGTCTCGCCGCGGCGCCGCCCGCGTTTGCGACGAGCATCGGCGTTTCGACCTCCAAAAAGCCGTTTGCGCCGAGATATTTGCGGATAGAGCTTATTATGCGCGATCTCGTTATGAACGTCTTTTTCGAATCTTCGTTCATTATAAGGTCGACGTAACGCTGACGGTAACGCATATCGGTGTTTGTCAGCCCGTGGAATTTTTCGGGCAGTGGAGAAAGGCTCTTTGAAAGGAGCGTGATCTCCGTCGCATGGATCGACACCTCGCCCGTCTGTGTGCGAAAAACGGTGCCTTTGACGCCGACGATATCGCCGATATCCGTCTTTTTGAAATCGGCGTAAGGCGCTTCGCCGAGGGCGTCGCGCGATACGTAAGACTGAATGAGCCCTTTGAGGTCCTGAACGTGGCAGAACGAAGCCTTGCCCATCACCCTTTTGGACATGAGTCTGCCGGCGACGGAAACTTCTTTTCCCTCAAGCTCTTCAAAAAGCTCTTTTACGTCCGAAGAATGATGCGTTACGTTATATTTCGTTATCTGAAAAGGATCTCTGCCCTCAGCCTGAAGCGCGGCGAGCTTGTCGCGGCGGATCTGCAGTATCTCGGACAGTTCCTTTTGTTCGTTATTCTGATTTGACGCCATTTTTTATATTCCTTACTTTTCTATTTTTTCTATAAGTATGACCGTTTCGCCTCTCGGCAGTCTGACGGTGACTTTATCGCCGACCTTTGCGCCTATTATCGCTTTGCCTATGGGTGAAGTGTCGGAGATGCGGTTTGCAAACGGGTCCGCCTCGGTAGAGCCGACGAGAGAGTATTCGGTCACGGAGCCTGTCGAGAGATTTCTGACCGTGACTTTTACGCCGACGTTCACTCTGTCGTGCGTGATGTCGTCTTCGGATACGAGCCTTATGTGCTTGAGCATTTCTTCAAGCTCGGCTATTCTGCCTTCGACCTGAGCCTGCTCGGTCCTCGCGGCCTCGTATTCGCTGTTTTCGGAAAGGTCGCCGAATTCTTTGGCGGTCTTTATCGCGTCTTTTATCTCCTGTTTTTTTATTGTTTTAAGATAATTGAGTTCATCCTGAAGTTTCTTGAGACCTTCTTCTGTAACTGTGATCTGTTCGTGCATTGTTTTTCTCCTTATTTGTTTTTTATGATCTCGACAGCTTTTTTAAGCTGATCGTCCTGTTCGTACGTGAGTTTGTTTATGTTGATCTTCTTCGCTTCTTCGGAAAGATCGAGTTCGATATCCGGCGTGATGCCTTTGCCTTCGAAGTTGTCTGATTTGGGCGGATAGTAAAGCATCATGGAAACGTAAACGACCGACCCGTCGCCGAGCGAGTAAGGCGCGGTGACCGTGCCTTTGCCGTAGGTCTTCGTACCTATGACGGTGACCTTGCCGTAGTCCATTAAAGACGAGGTGAACAGCTCGGCTGCTGACGCCGTGCTGCCGTTGACTATGGCGACCATCGGCATATCGACGCACGACGCGTCAGATTTATACTCGGTCTCTTTGCCGTCCGCGGCGACCGTTCTGACGATAATGCCCTCGGGCAAGAGATAATCGAGCGCGGCGACGACTGCGTCGAGCAGACCGCCGGGATTGTTTCTCAAATCGAAGATCAGTCTGTCGCAGCCCTGCGCCTGAAGCGCCTCGACCGCCGCTTTGAGTTCGTCGGGCGTATCTGAATAGAAGTCGGATATCGCAATTATTCCGATATTGTCCTTATTATAGTATTTTACGGTCTTGATCTCTATCGGAGCGCGCTCCGCCGTAACGGTCTTCTTTTCGGTGCCCGACAGTACCGTGAGTTCGACTTTGGTGCCGCGCTCGCCGCGTATCGAAGCGACCGTCTGATCGTAGCCGAGCTCCGCCGATTCTTTACCGTCGACGCCGATGATGTAATCGCCCTGGATGAGCCCCGCCGCTTCAGCCGGCGAGTTTTCATATACGTATATGATCTCTATCGCCTGCAAATCCGCGTCCCATATAACGGAGACGCCGATGCCGTCCATCTGCGCGTTGAGCGTTTTTCTGTAAGCGTCGTATTCTTCGGCGTTCATGTAGTTGCCGTATTTGTCGCCGACGCCGTAAATATAGCCTTTCACGAGACCGTCGTTTAATTTTTTCTCGTCGATCTCGTTTATATAGTTCTTGCGGTAGATATAGTCGAGCAGACTGAGTTTTTCGTTAGAATACTCGTTCAGCTGCAGAGCCGCGAGGCGGTTGTCAAAACTCTGCTTCACGCAGATGAAAGTTATCTGCGCGGCGAGCAGAGCCGCGAACAGCGCGGCGATTATCGCCATAAAGAGCGATACGGTGCGTTTTTTCTTTTTTTTCGGTTTTTTCAACGGTTTTTCTTCCGCTGCCGGTTCTTCGGCCTTTTGTATTTCCTGAGTACCGGCGATCGGTTCGGACGCCGTATCCGTTTCGGCGGGAGCGGTCTCTTCGGGCTCGCCGTTACCGTATAATTCGTCTGTGTTCAAAAGAATGCTCCTTTCGTTACGGTGTGTAATACTGCTTTCTCGGATTATTCATTTTTTCGTATCTGTCCGAATCTCTCCAATGGGTCGACATCAGCTTGTCAAAGTACAAAGACGGGTCGGTTCTCGTTTTGCCGTTTTCGAGTATTATCTCAAAATGCAGGTGTATGCCCGTCGACATACCGGTCGTACCTATGACCGCTATCTCGTCGCCCTGAACGACTTTTGCGCCTTCTCTGACGAGCAGTTTCGAAGCGTGAGCGTAAAGAGTATACATGCCGTTATCGTGTTTTATCATCACGTAGTATCCGTAAGACGACGAATAGCGCGCCGTTATGACGGTGCCGCTCGCCGAGGCTTTGATCCTCGTGCCGCGCGGAGCCCAGATATCAAGCGCTTTATGGAATCTCGTGCCGGATCCGATGGGATTCGGCTCGTAGCCGAACCACCCCGTAACTATGAAATTATCTATGGGCAGAGGCCACAGAAACGTTCCGTCGTTGCCGTACGCCGCGAGATTTCTTCTCGCTTCTTCTTCGGCTTTTCTGCGTTCTTCCTCTTCTCTGCGTCTTCTCTCTTCTTCTTCTTTTCTGAGTCTCTCGACTTCGTCGGCTATGAGTTTTTCTTCTTCGGCCTTGGCTTTCGCTATCGCGGCGCTGAGTATCTCTTCTTCACTCGAGCTCTCTTTGAGCAGTTCTTCGAATTCAGCCTGATCGGCTTCGAGCTTGACGACGTATTCGACGGCTTTGTCGACCATTTCGTTATACTCCGTCATCTGGACGGTAAGTTCCGACGCGTACTGCTCTTTTTCGCTCTTCGCCTTGTTCAGGTCATAGTTCTGACTTTCGAGCTGTACCATCGTATTTTCTATATCCTGCATCATATGTTCCTGATAGTCCATCATAACGCCGATATAATAAATATTCGATAAAAATTCGGAAAGCGAAGCGGAGTTCAGAAGGAATTCGATATTCTTTACCGTTACCGAACCGCTCTCGTAATCGTAACGGAGGAACGTGACGAGCGCGTCCTCCTGCTGTTTGAGCTTTACTTCCGTCTCGGCGATCTCGGCTTCTTTCATCGTTATGTACTCGCCGTACCGGGTTATGAGCTCGTTTGTGGTGTCGATCTCGTCCGAGAGGCTCTCGATATGCGCGAGCAGATCTTCTTTGCGCTCCTCCGTCTCTTCGATCTCGGCGACGATGCCGTCAATCGCCAGCCTCGCGGACTCGGAATTCGCCTTCTGCTCTTTGAGCAGCGCCTGGAGCTGATTTATCTCCGCCTGCTTCGCTTTTATCTTATCGTTCGTTACGCCGCTTGCGGTCAGGCACAGCGGCGCGAGCGCGAAGAGCATTACCGCGCACAGTATCAGAGAAACTGTTTTCAACGTCTTTTTCATTGCTTTACACCTTAAACCTTGATATGTTTATAAAGTGAAATCTTACTTCCTATGTAGCAGGTCAGAAGCGCCACGCCGACAAACGACAGGAGCACCACGTACCATACCTGTGAAAACGGCACGAACGATATCAGTCCCGATACCGATATATCGGAGCTTATCACCTGCATCGTCTTATCGTATATCAGTATCTGCGCGCCGAAAGCGATCAGCGCGGAGATCAGACCGGTAAAGAACGTTTCGAATATGAACGGGAACGATATGAACCATCCGGTCGCGCCGATATAGCGCATGACCTCGACCTCGTCTGAGCGCGAGTTTATCGCCATTCTGACCGTATTCATTATGATGACCACCGAGATGAACACGAGCACGAGCAGAAAACCTATGAAGATCCATAAAACGGTGTTCTTCAGTTTTTCGAGCGTGTTCGCCGTTTCTATCCTGTCTTCGACTGATTTGAATTCGGGGAACTTTTTATCGTTGCGCAGCGTGAACAGCAGATCGGTCGCCTGCGCTTCGCTGCCGGAATACCTGATCGTATATACGTCCGGGAAAGGATTGTTGTCTTCGGCGAAGCGTTCGAGCACCTGCGGATGCTCCGCGTATTTTTCGCGCATTTTTTCAAGCGCTTCTGCACGCGGCGTGAACTGCACCTCTTCAACGTTTTCGAGCGACGAGATCCGGTCGTAGAGCGCCTTATGCTCCGCCTCGGTAAAATCGTCGTAGCGGCAGATGCAGACGATCTCGTTAAGCTCGTCGAGCTCGTTGAGGTTGACGTACAGATTATAGATCAGAAGTCCGAAACAGCCCGATATGAGCAGACAGCTCGTCAGGATAAGCACGGACGCGAACGACATGAAGCCGTTTCTCGAAAAGCCTTTGAAGCTTCGCCCGAGCAGATAGGGCAGACTGTATTTTCTCATTCCTGCGCCCTCCCCGTATCTTCGGCTATCCTGCCGTTTTCGAATCTTATCATCCTCTTGCCGTACGCGCTCGCGAGAGCCTGTTCGTGCGTGATGATAATGACCGTGCGTTTATGTTTCGTTGAGCTGCCGAGAGATACGAGCAGATCGAGCACGTCTTTGCTCATTTTCGGGTCGAGGCCCGCCGTAGGCTCGTCGGCTATAAGTATTTTCGGATTGTTGACGAGAGCTCTTGCGAGAGCGGCGCGCTGTTTTTCGCCGCCGGAAAGCTGGTCGGGAAAATGCTTGGCTCTGTGCTGAATGTTCATCGCCGCGAGAACTCTCGGCACTCTCTCTTTTATTATCCTATTCGGCATGCCGAGAACGCGCATCGCGAAAGCGACGTTTTCATAGACGTTGTATTTCGGGAAAAGCTTGCAGTCCTGAAATTCGACGCCGAACTGACTTCTGAATTCGGGTATGCGGCGCGGACGGATCCTCCGCAGATCGGTGCCGTTGACCTTGAGCGAACCGGACGTCGGCGTTTCCATTCTCGTGATCAGCCGCATCATCGTGGTTTTGCCCGCGCCGGACGGACCGACGAAGAAGACTGTCTCGCCGTCTTCGATCTTTAGGTTGATATCGGTCAGCGCGGCGACCGGTCTGCCTCTCGACACGGAATTATATGTTTTCGTTACGTTTTTGAATTCTATCATGATCCTCTTGAAAAATAAAAGTGCGTCAGAATTTTACGGGTTTGCTTGAAAGATATTTTTTGACCATAAGCGCGACCTTGAACGTTATCGCGTCGTCGAACTCGCGCAGATCGAGCCCGGTCATGCGCTTGATCTTTTCGAGACGGTAGACGAGCGTGTTTCTGTGTACGAAAAGCTTTCTCGAAGTTTCGGACACGTTCAGATTGTTCTCGAAGAAGCACTGTATCGTCTGAAGCGTCTCGTGATCGAGCTGATCGAGAGATTCTTTTTTGAATATCTCCTGCAAAAACATCTCGCACAGAGTCGTCGGCAGCTGATAAATGAGTCTGCCTATACCGAGGTTCTCGTACGCGACGATATCTTTTTCCGTATCGAACACCTTGCCGACTTCAAGCGCGACCTGAGCCTCCTTGAACGATCTCGCGAGATCCTTGATGCTCTCGGCGGCCGTGCCGATACCGATGGATACCTTGGAGTAGAACTCTGACTGCAGAGTGTCGGAGACCTGCCTTGCGAGCCTGTATATCTCCTGCGAGTCGTAATTCGGCCTGACCTCTTTGACAAGGACTATATCCTGCTCGCTGATGCTTATGACGTAGTCTTTGTTCTTATCCGGAAACATGCTTGCGACCATATCGAACGGTATGGGATCGGCTCTGTTCTGGAATTTGATGAGCAGAACGACCCTGTATACGTCGGAACTGAAATGAAGCTCTTTCGACTTGATGTAGATGTCTGACGGAAGTATGTTGTCAAGTATGATATTCTTGATGAACGAGCTTTTGTCGTATTTTTCGTCGTAAAGGTTTTTGATATTGCCGAGAGAAATGGCGAGCAGACCGCAGATCTTCTCAGCCAGCTTGTCCTCCCCCTCTACAAAAACGATATACTCCGCCCTTGCCGCGGAGCCGATCGGATGATACGTGTACCCGTTTATACATACGAAATCGGAAGTGTAAGCCAGCTCGTCGCGGACCCCCTGTCTGACCTCGCCTATTTTCTGCAGCTCCGAGCAGGATATGACCGCGCCGTTATCGTCGATCACGCCGATCACCCTGTCGAGAGTATCTTTCATCTGGTGTATAATGCTTTGAAAAAGCCTGTTTGACATTGATTTGTCCCCCTGTCGGAATAAAAAAATAATATTCTTATTTTAACACGCATTATATCATACAATATATTTTTTCAAATTGCAATAGATAATGAGAAATTTTTTATAAACAAATTCGGGTTTTTTTATTTTCTTTATGTATATTGACGAATTTTTTCATCTAACTTACAAAATTTGCTTTCCGCTTTGTTGCAGAATGCACAACAAAAACGGGCTTAAAGCTCAAATTCGTAAATTAGGGACGATAAAACGAACAAAGGCGCGGTCTCGGTGCGCAGTATCCTCCTGCCGAGGCTGACCGGTCTGCATCCGGCGTTTGCCGCCGCGTTTGCCTCGGAGGGCGAATATCCCCCTTCGGGACCGATGAGAACGCAGATATCGTCCGCTCTTTCAAGAGCCGATCTGATACTCCGCTCCTTCTCTTCTTCGTAGCAGAAGAGCCTGAGCGAACCTTCCGGCAGATCTTTGAGAGCCGACGAAAACGTCTGCGCCGGGCATATACGCGGTATGACGCCTCTGCCGCTCTGCTGAGCCGCCTCGCGGCTGATCGACTGCCATCTTTGCCGCTTTTTTTCAAGCGCGGCCGCGTCGGGCCGCGAGATACACCGCTCGCTGAGTACCGGCGTTACGGAATAAACGCCGAGTTCGACGGCTTTTTGAATGACAAGCTCGAACTTGTCGCCTTTCGGCAGCGACTGATACAGTCTTACCCTGTACGGCGGCTCGGACGAAGACGGTATCCTGCCGTCGGTTTGAAGAACCGTCTCTTTCGGTGAAGCCGAGATCACCGTACAGAGATAATCCGTTCCCTCTCCGTCACAGCATACGATCTTTTCGTCCGTTCTTACGCGCAGAGCCGACGCGAGATGTACCGAATCGGCTCCGGTCACCGTTATTCTGTCTCCCGTTATATCTTCCTTTTTGATGAATATTCTCGTCATGATATTACCGTCCCGATGATATTTGTTTTATTATACCATAATTTTTTACATATTTCAATAGAAACAGCGCTTTGCGGTGTTGATTTTTTCCGATTTTTGCGTTATAATCGTTTCAGAACGAAAAAGGAGCGCGTCAATGAGAACGATCTATAATATCAACGAATACATAAAAAGACTGCACGGCGAAGGTCTGCTTGTTTCCGTCGACGCCGATTGCCCGGATCGCGCACAGGTCCGAAACGTCTCGTGCAATTCGAAGGACGTCACGCCCGGCACGCTGTTTATATGTAAGGGAAACCATTTCAAGCCCGAGTATCTGAAAGAGGCGTTTCTGCGCGGAGCGTTCTGTTACGTTTCGGAAAAGATATATGAAGAGGTGCCTTGCCCTTGTATCGCCGTAAACGACGTAAGAGCAGCGCTCGCCGAGATCGCCGATCTGTATTACAATTCGCCGTGGCAGAAACTCGGGCTTATCGGAGTAACCGGTACGAAAGGCAAAACAACCGTAGTCCATTATATAAAATCGATACTCGATCTGCATTTCGAACGGACGGGGCAGCTGCCTTGCGGGCTCGTCTCGACGGTAGAATGCTTCGACGGCAAGACAGCGGAAGAGAGCGTCAACTCCACGCCCGAGTCGCTTCAGCTCGAAGAGATATTCGACCGCTGCTGTGAAAACGGTCTGAAAAACGCCGTGTGCGAGGTATCGAGCCAGGCGCTGAAATACCACCGCGTCAGATGCGTCAAGTTCGACACGGGCGTTTTCACGAACATAGGTGAAGACCATATCTCGCCGGTCGAGCATCCCGATTTTGAGGATTATTTCGAGTCTAAGCTCAAGCTGTTTTCGATGTGCGGCCGCGCCGTTATAAACAAAGAAAGCGATCATTTCGAACGGATACGACAAGCCGCCGAAGAATACTGCGATACGACCGTATACGGTCACAGCCCCGACTGCGGCGTATACGTTTATGATATAAGAAAAGAAGACGGGATTACGCGGTTCGGTATGAGAACGCCGCAGTATGAAGGCGAATTCAGCCTGCGTATGGCGGGATTCTTCAACGTCGACAACGCCGCGGCCGCCGCGGCGGCGGTACTGCGTTATAACGTGCCCTGCGAGACCGTGCGCGACGCGCTCGCTTCCGCCGCCGTATCCGGCAGGATGGAGACTTATTCAAACGCCGAAAGATCGGTCGTCGCAATAGTCGATTACGCGCACAACGCAATGTCGTTCGAAACGCTGTTTTCGCACGTTATCAGGGAATATCCGGGCTGGCGGATCGTTTCGGTCTTCGGCTCGGTCGGCAACAAAGCCGAAGTCCGAAGATACGCGCTCGGCGACATAGCCGGCAAATACAGCGATTTCATATATATAACGTCGGAGCATCCCGATTACGAAGACCCGTACGCGATAGCCGCGCAGATAGCCGAAGGCATATCGAAACACGGCACGGAATATACCGTTATCCCCGACAGAGAGCAGGCGGTCACGACGGCGGTTTCCGACGCGCCGCCCCATACGGTCGTGATGATACTCGGCGTCGGCGACGAGACGACTCAGCGTATCAACGGCGTACTCTATACGCGCCGCTCCGACAGCGAATGCGCCCTTTCCGCACTCAACAGATGATATACGAAGGCTGCCCGATCTCCGCGCTCCGGAGTAAGGCGGCCTTGTTTGCCCCCTCCGCGCGCCCCGTGAGATTTCAGATCGCACGGGAGGGGATCAGGGGGTACGGGGGTCACGGAGGGGAGGGCGACCCCCGAAAACTTTTCCGTTTCGTTTATTGAAAACAATTCAAATTTAACACTTGCAAATCGGGCGGGGATATGATATAATGACAAAAAACGAAAGGATAACGGTATGAAAAAAGCGATCATCTTATTAATCCTGCTCTCCGTCGCGCTCACCGCGTCGGCGTGTACGGAACAGCTTTCCTCCGGCAAAGAGGGGTTTTTGTCGCCTTCCGTGATCTTTGACGGATTCGATAAAGCGAGAGACGATTTTCTTTCGGTCGCGGTCGCTCCGCAGTCAGATTCGACGCTTTCGGGCAAGATCGAATGGGAGCCGCCGGCAGAGGCGGCAGATACCGTATATCCGAACGCCGAAATAACCGGTTCGTACGTAAAAGAAGGCGGCGTATTCGCCGCGTCGGTCATGACGACGTCCGGCATGCTCGACGTTTACAAAGACGGAAGCGGGCTTATAATCGACAAAACGGACATGAACGTCAGAACTTCTCTGCCGGAGATCTTTTCGAAATACCTCGATCTGTTCTGCAAAAAGACGGAAGACGGCGATTATGTAACGCTGCCGGACAATATCAGAGTTTCCGACGTCGACGAGGAGGTCGCGCGCATAACGCTGACTCTGCCGAAAGACAGAGCCGCCGAGGCGATACGCGCCGTCGCCGACGGCTTTGGATCCGACGCCGTATCGTATAATTACGTTGAAGCTCTTGTTTCGCTTTTTGCCGAAACTTACGGTACGGCAAAGAACGGACGGCAGCTTCTCGAAAGCGTGATCCTCTCCTCTCTTTATAAAGCCGCGGATGAGATAAGCGGCGATCTCGTATGGGTGCGTTACGTCAAGAACGGAAAGACCGTTTCCGAACGGCTGACGGTGCCTACAGACGCGGACAATTACGATATTTATTACACCTGCACCGCGTATGACAAAGAGACGGAAATAAAGTTTTTCATAATGGAAAATACAACGACGGCTTTATGCAATCTGTACGCGCTTTTCCGCAGAGGCGATCTGTCGGACACTTACAGGATACAGGCGGACTTAGGCGGGACAGACTATATTTTGACGTTGACCGGAGAAGTAAAAAAAGCATATAAGAGCGGCTCGGCGGATATCAAATTATACTTTTCGGGTGAAAAGTCGGAAAATCAGGGCAGTATGAGGCTTTGCCTTTCGTACGACGCGACGAGAGGGCTGAAATACGCAGGCGAAGGCGGCGTGGCGTTAAACGGCAGATCGAACGGTTTTACGGTATCGTTCGGCTTCACGCCCGCCGCGAACGTAACGCCGCCCGAAAAGCCGCCCGTTATGGTATATGCGACGGAGTTTTACAGCACGCTGAAAAGCAAGGTCGGGACGTCTTTTCCCGACGTTATAGAATTTTTAACTGGAGAAGAACAATGAGATTTGAAGATCATAAAGTCATACCGGTAATAAAGATAAACGACGCGGATAAAGCCGCTCCGCTTGCGCTCGCCCTGCTTGACGGCGGTATATCCGCCGTCGAGATAACTCTCCGCACCGAAGAAGGTCTTGCGGCGATAAAAAACGTATCCGAAAAAGTGCCTCAAACGACGGTCGGCGCGGGCAGCGTTCTTAACGAAGATCAGGCTCGCGCGGCGTACGGCGCCGGAGCGCGTTTCATCGTATCTGCGGGCTTTGATAAAGGCGTGTTCGATTTCTGCCGCGACGCCGGTATACCTTACGTACCAGGCTGCGCTACCGCGACGGAGATACAGGCTGCAGTAAATCTCGGGTGCGGGACGGTCAAGCTCTTCCCGGCCGAGGCTCTCGGCGGCGCAAAGACCGTCGCCGCGCTCTCGGCTCCTTTTCCCGGCGTGCGGTTCATCCCGACGGGCGGCATAAACGAATCGAACGCCGCTTCGTACTTCAGACTCAAATGCGTTTGCTGTGTCGGAGCCGGCTCGGTCGCGCCCGAAACGCTCATAGATTCCGGCGATTTTGCAAAGATCACGCAGAACGCGAAACGGTTTACCGCCGCCGTGAACGGAGATTTTTCGGTTTGCCGCGAAAAGGAGAAAAACGGCGAAAAAAAGATAGTCACGCTCGGCGAAATAATGCTCCGTCTGTCGCCGCCTTACGGCAAAAGGATCGTACAGGCGGATAAGTTCGATATAAATTACGGCGGAGCTGAAGCGAACGTCGCGGTATCGCTCGCATGCCTTGGCGAAGATGCGGTTTACGTTACGAAACTGCCGGATAACGAGGCGGGCGAAGCGGCTCTCGGCGCACTGCGCAGATACGGCGTCGATACCTCGCATACGGTCCGCGGAGGCGGCAGGATCGGTATCTATTATCTCGAAAAAGGCGCCTCGCAGCGTTCTTCGAAGGTCATATACGACAGAGCCGGAAGCTCGATGGCGGAAGCGGATGAAGACGAGTTCGATTTCGACCGGATATTCGAAGGCGCCGGCTGGTTCCACTTCACCGGCATAACTCCGGCGATATCGGCAAAAGCCGCGGCGGTATGCAGAAAAGCGGTCGCTTCGGCGCAGGCGCACGGTCTGACCGTTAGCATGGATCTCAATTACAGAAAAAAACTGTGGGACGTAGAGACCGCGGCAAAGGCGCTCGGCGGCTTTATGCAAGGCGTTGACGTGATGATCTGCAACGAGGAGCACGCGTCGAAAATATGCTCGGTACGCTGCGACGAAGACCTCGCCGAAACGGCGAAGCTGTTATGCGAAAAATACGGCTTCAAAGCCGCCGCCGTCACGAGACGCAGGACCGAATCCGCGGACGTCAATTTGATCTCTGCCGCGGCGTATATAGGCGGCGAAAAAGCGTATTCACCCGTTTACAGATGCAATATCGTCGACAGAGTCGGCGCGGGCGACGCGTTCGCCGCGGGTCTGATCTACGCGTTGATACATGATTACAAAGCTGACAGAGCCGTGAATTTCGCCGCGGCGGCGTCCGCGCTCAAACACTCGGTCGAAGGCGATTTCAACCTCGTGTCGCTGCAGGAGATAGAAGCCGCGGCAAACGGCGCGACAGGCAAGACCGAAAGATAACGGCTTTGTAAGCATTGAAACGGAGCGCGCCGAGATGCGTATCATTTCGGTATCGCCCTCGCGCCTGCGGATCATATAACATGCCCGTAAACCTTCAAACGAAAAAAAAGACGGTAATTCCGCTCGCTCATATTTTAGTATATGAGCGGCCGTTTTACCGTCTTTCTGTTTTGACACAGCAATCTCAACCGTACGTTTTGATTATGTCTTCCGCTACTCTGCTTTTCGGGACGCATAGGTCCATCGCCTGCTTTTCGATATAGCGGTGCGCGTCCGGTTCGGTCATTTTCAGTTCGCTTATAAGTATCCATTTGGCGCGGTTGACCGTGCGTATCTCGTTCATCTTTTCTTCGATCGAGAGCGTCTTTTTTTCGGTTTTTCTTATCCGTTCCCGCGCGCTGATCAGCCAGTCAGACGCGAGCTGGAACGCGGTCCTTGACGTCGGCTTCTGCATAAGGAACACTCCGTGCTCCGCAAGTCTGTCGAACATATCGGGGTACAGTTCGGCTTTTGTCAGAAACAGCACGACCGTGTTGTACGAAGCGACGGTATCTACGGCAAAAAGCACGCCCGTATCGTCGGGCAGCGGTGAGTTAATTATAACAAAATCAAAATCTCTTTCGGATATTGCGCGTTTAGCCGCGCTTACCGCGGTGACGCAGTTCACGGGAGAATAAACGGAGGAGTCGAAGATCTCCGGCAGAGTCTGATTGAATTTTTCGGACGCCGAAACGACGAGCACGCTGTAAACGCGTTCTTTCAGGCTCATGATCTTCTCCTCCTTTCCTTTCTTTTCTTTGATCTGCTTTATTTCAACCGGCGCAGTATATGTCTATTATCTTTTCGGGTATGCACGATTTTATGAATCCGTCCGACAACGCCGCAAGTTTTGCTTCGCTCAGGCTTGCGGGAAGCTTTTTGAGTTTCGCAAGAAAATCTCCGCCGGCTTTGTAAAGGTTTATATCGAGCGGCTCGGGCGGCATCATGCCCTGCCCGATACCGTACAGCGCGGCTCTTATCATCAGCGTGAACGCGATATACGGGTTTGCCGCGGGATCCGGCGAGCGGAGCTCGGCGCGGCGGTATTCTCCGGACGCCGCCGGCACGCGGATGAGCTGAGACCTGTTTTCTTCCGACCAAGAGACGTAGCCCGGCGCCTTCGATCTGCCGAGGCGCTTATATGAATTCTCCGTCGGATTCAAAAACACGGTCATCTGCACCGCTTTATCGAGCACTCCGGCGATCGTTTCCCTCAGCGCTTTTGGGCTGTCGCCCGCTTTTACCGAAACGTTTATGTGAAATCCGTTGCCGGCTTCGTCATCGAGCGGTTTCGGCGAGAAATCGGCGTATAAGCCGTTTCTTCTCGCCGTCGTCTTCACCACCGTCTGAAACGTCATAACGTTATCCGCGGCGGACAGCGCTTCGGTGTATCTGAAATCTATCTCGTTCTGCCCCGGACCCTCCTCGTGATGAGAACTCTCCGGGAATATGCCCATCTGCTCGAGCGTCAGGCATATCTCGCGCCGCACGTTTTCGCCCTTGTCCTCGGGCGCTATATCCATATATCCGGCTTTATCGTACGGCGTTTTCGTCGGGGCGTTGTTGTCGTCAAGTTCGAAAAGGTAAAATTCCTGCTCCGCGCCGAAATAAAACGTGTATCCGGCGTCCGCCGCGTCTTTTACCGCGTTTTTCAGAAGCGTTCTCGTATCGCATTCAAAAGGTCTGCCGTCAGGGTACGTTATGGAACAGAACATACGCACTACCTTGCCGTGCTCCGGCCGCCACGGGAGCCACATGAGAGTTTCCGGATCCGGATGTAAGAACAGATCTGAATGCGCCTCGTCGCCGAAGCCGGCGATCGCCGAGGCGTCGAACGCGATGCCGTATTCAAAAGCACGCGGCAGTTCATCCGGCATTATCGAGATGTTTTTCTGTTTTCCGAAAACGTCGCAAAAAGCGAGGCGGATGAATTTTACATCCTCCTCTTTAACGTATTGCATTACCTCTTCTTTTGAATACTTCATTTTTTCCTCCGATTCAGTTAGCTGCGTAAAGCTGTTTATACGGATTCTTGCTGTCCGGCGTGACGACCGTAAACGGCGAATTCAGAATTTCGTCTTCGCCGTATCCGAACAGACGGCAGAACCGTTGTGTATATTCTTTTATTTCTTTCATATCGTCACCGGTCGCCGGCCTTGCCGTGACCTGACCGGGAAACTGTATATCCGCACAGTCCGAGCGCAGTATCATTTTGCCGCCGTGCATACCCGTACACGGGAAATTGCCGACGATGCGCTTTTCACCCGAGCCGAGCCCGAGCACGACTATGACGCCGCCCGCCTGGTATTCGCCCAGAAAACTGCCCGTACAGCCGCCTATGACCATGACGGGTATCTTTTCTTTATACGCTTTCATATGTATGCCGGCGCGGTAACCGGCGTCGCCTTTTACGTATATGCGGCCGCCGCGCATCGCGTAACCCGCGGCGTCGCCGATACTGCCGCGGACTATGATCTCGCCGTCGTTCATCGTATCGCCTACGGCGTCCTGCGCGTTGCCGTTGACGGTTATACTGCCGCCGTTCAGGTATGCTCCGAGCGCGTTGCCCGGCACGCCGTTTATCGTCACCGACTTACCGGACATACCCGCGCAGATGAACCTCTGCCCGAGACAGCCGTTCACGGTATATTCCGTATCGGCTCCGCGCAGAACTTCGTTCAAAGCTTTATGATCGAGATTTTCAGCATTAACAAACATATTATACAACGCCTCCGAATCTTTTTCTACGTACATTCTGTGAAAAAATAAGATTTGACGCGATTTTTTCGGCAAGATCGAAATCAATACTTTCAAGCGGGGTCTTCTCTCTTATGAGAGACGTATATATCCCCGCTCTCTCCGTTTCTCCTATAAGCATGAAGCCTTTTAAGACTCCGCCGTCCGTGAAGAAACGTTTTACCGAATCTTCCGTTTTAACTTCTTTCATATCGCCGCCGTACGATCCGGCGCTCATTATGTGAAGACCGAAAAATCCGATCGAGTTCATAGGTATCGCGTTATCGAATACAGCTTCTCCGCACGCCATATTGACCCCGGCGGCATGCCCCTGCATATAAGCGTTAGGCAGTATCGCAAGCACGCGGTTTGTTCCGACCGACGCGTCGTAACCCTCCGCGCAGTCGCCCGCGGCGTATACGTGCGGAAGGCTCGTCTGCATTTTTGTGTTTATGATTATGCCGCGGTTTACCTCGCCGCCGGCTTCTTTTACTATCTCCGAATTTGCGCGCACGCCGACAGCCAGAACGAGTATATCGAAGTCTACCGTTTTTCCGCTTTTCATATAAGCCGTGTTTTTGTCAAATTTGATAACGCTGTCGGAAAGCAGAAATTTCAGTCCGTTATCCTCAAGATGCTTCTGCACTGACGCGGCGCAGACGTCGTCAAGTATGCTTGACAAAACGCGTCCGGCAAGATCGCAGACCGTTATTTCTTTAACTTTATCGCGTATGCCTTCCGCGCATTTAAGCCCTATCAGACCCGCGCCTACGATCAGCACGCGGCTTTCTTCCGTCAAAGCTTTTTCAAGGGACAGCGCGTCGTCAAGCGTCATGAAACTGAATTTGTTTGATACCGCGTCAAGTCCCTCGAACGGAGGCACGAACGGACGGGAACCCGCCGCAACGCAGAGTTCGTCGTATTTTATTTCTTCACCGTCGTCAAGAACGACGGTTTTTTTATCGGTATCTATCGATTTTGCGGTTTTTCCGTATAAAACTTTACAGCCGTTTTCTATATAAAATCCGTCGCCGCGGTATTTCATTTTGTCGGGATCCGTCTTGCCTTCGAGATAGTACGATATGAGCGGACGGCTGTAAACGTGATGATTTTCACCCGAAATAACGGTTATCCCGCCTTCTTGATCGACGCCTCGTATGCCTTCGATACAGCCGACCGCCGCGGTACCGTTTCCGATGATAACGTATTTTTTCATTCCGTCTCGCTCCTTTCCTCATAAACTATCGCTTTGTTCGGACAGCCTTTTACGCACGCGGGCTCGCCGCAGGAATTCTGCAGACAAAGCTCGCATTTCTGCATCGTTCCGTTTGCGCCGAGCGCCAGCGCGCCGTAAGGGCAAACGAGGATACATGTAAGACAGCCGACGCATTTGCTTCTGTCGATCCTGACGACGCCGTCCTGCTTTGAAATAGCTCCCGCTATACAGCTTTTCACGCACACGGGGTCTTCACAGTGGCGGCAGGAAACGGCGAAAGTTATCTTATCCTCGCCCTCAACGTGTATTCGCGGAAATATCTTTTTATCTTTCAGCGCCGCCGCCATGTCTTTCATGCCGGAGTTTGCAAACGCGCAGTTATATTCGCATAAGTGACAGCCAAGGCACCATTCTTCGTTAACGTATACTCGTTTCATATCATTCACCCGCGTGTTTGATCCCCAATATTTCAAGCTCTTTGTCGTTTAATCCCACGCCGCGCAGCATAAGGCGGTTGCCGCGGAGCGCTTCTATCGAATTTATTCCCATACCGCCCATTATTTCCATTATCTCGCGGCGCCACGCCGTCATAAGATTTATAAGTCTCTCCGATCCGATGTCGGGATTTAATCTCTTTACAAGATCGGGGCGCTGAGTCGCTATGCCCCAGTTGCATTTACCGGTCTGACACGTGCGGCAGAGATGACAGCCGAGCGCCAGAAGCGCCGCCGTGGCAACGTAGCACGCGTCCGCGCCGAGCGCGACCGCCTTTACGACGTCAGCCGCCGAGCGTATCGAACCGCCCGCAACGAGCGAAACGTTTCCGCGTATGCCTTCGTCACGCAGACGCTGATCGACCGCCGCGAGCGCTAATTCTATCGGGATGCCCACGTTGTCGCGTATCCTCGTCGGCGCCGCGCCGGTGCCGCCGCGGAAGCCGTCTATCGCTATGATATCCGCGCCGCTTCTCGCTATGCCGCTCGCTATTGCGGCTATATTGTGCACCGCGGCGACCTTTACGATAACGGGCTTCGTATATTCCGTCGCTTCTTTTAGTGAGAAAACGAGCTGTCTCAGATCTTCTATCGAATAAATATCGTGATGCGGCGCGGGAGAGATGGCGTCCGATCCCTCGGGGATCATTCTCGTGCGCGAAACGTCGCCGACGATCTTCGCGCCGGGCAGATGGCCGCCGATGCCGGGTTTCGCGCCCTGCCCCATTTTTATCTCGATCGCGGCGCCCGCCTCGAGATAATCCTCGTGAACGCCGAAACGGCCGGAAGCGACCTGGACTACCGTATTTTTGCCGTACTTATAAAAATCCTCGTGTAAACCGCCCTCTCCGGTGTTATACAGTATGCCGAGTTTCGTCGCGGCGCGCGCAAGCGAAGCGTGAGCGTTATAGCTTATCGAGCCGTAGCTCATAGCCGAGAACATAACGGGCATCGCAAGCTCCAACTGCGGTTCAAGCTCGCATTTTATGTCGCCGTTTTCGTCACGGCTGATCTTCTGCGGCTTTTTGCCTAAAAACACCTTCGTTTCCATAGGTTCGCGCAGCGGGTCTATCGGAGGGTTGGTGACCTGAGACGCGTTTATCAGGATCTTATCCCAGTAAACGGGCAGAGGCTTGGGATTTCCCATTGACGAGAGCAGAACGCCGCCGCTGTTCGCCTGCTTGTAGATTTCTTTTATCGTGTCGTTATCCCAGTTCGCGTTCTCGCGCAGACGGCAGTCGCTTTTTACTATTTTCAAAGCTCTCGTCGGGCAGAGCGAAACGCAGCGCTGGCAGTCGACGCATTTCGTATCGTCGGAGATCATCTTTCCGAGTTCCGTGCTTAAATAATGCACCTCGTTTGCGCACTGCCGTTCGCATACGCGGCAGGATATGCAGCGGTCGTAATTTCGAACGACCTCAAATTCAGGATATATAAATTCGACTCCCATTAAAATTCACCGTCCTTTACGGTAACTATGACCGGCTCGCCGCCGGCCGGCGCGTATATATTCTCCGCGTCCGGCTCCATAACGCGTATCGCCGCTTCTTCGCTTGCGATAAACACTTTGTCGCCTTTTTCGCCGACGACCATGGACCTTAATTTCAGCCGGTCGTTCAACGCCATAAGCCCGCCGTCAAAGCCTAAGATTATCGAAAACGGTCCGGTGATAAGCAGGCTCGGGAAGGCCGTTCTTAAATATTTTAATTTATCTTTTTCTTTTTCATTTTTCTTGTTCTCTATCGTGCTCCAGAACGGCGCGGCGATCACCGACGCCGCCTCGCGCATCGACAGTTTCTGCACGCGGATAAGATAATCGAGAATGTAAGTTATGACTTCCGTATCCGTCTGAAGCGTACATTTGTAGCCGAACATCTCTATATATCTTCTGTTCGCGTCGTACGACGAGATCTCGCCGTTGTGGACTACCGAGTAATCGAGCAGCGTGAACGGATGCGCGCCGCCCCACCATCCCGGCGTGTTCGTCGGGTATCTGCCGTGAGCCGTCCAGCTGTAGCCCTCGTACTCGTCAAGCTTGTAGAAAACGCCGACGTCTTCGGGAAAGCCGACCGCTTTGAACGTACCCATATTCTTGCCGCTTGAAAAAACGTACGCTCCGTCCGTTTCGACGTTTATCTTCATGACCGTACGCGCGACGAATTCCTTTTCATCAAGCTGCAGATCCCGCAAAACCGACTGCAGCGGCGCGACGAAATAACGCCATACGATAGGTTCGTCCGTTATCTCGGGCATCTTGCGCGTCGGTATATGCTCGCTTTTTACTATCTCAAAGCCTTCTTTCAGATACGCTTCGCACGCTTTTCTCGTGTCGCGGCTGTCGAAAAACATATGCAGCGCGTAAAAGTCTTTGTATTCCGGATATATTCCGTACCCGGCGAAACCGCCGCCCAAACCGTTTGAACGGTCGTGCATCGGCTTCATCGCCTCTATGATGCGCTCACCGGTCATTCTTTTGCCTTCTTTTGATATAACGGCGGCGACCGCGCAGCCTGACGGAATTCTGATATTGCCTTCTTTCTCCATATCACACCTCAAAAAAACAAAACGGCGCCATAACCGGACAAAACTGCCCGGTCATGAACGCCATTGCTCACTTGACGGCATTATAATACATAACTTGCGTTTTGTCAATAGAAAAAGTGAAAAAAATAATAATATTTGCAGGAAAATTCCGTATAAGTTGCAGATTTCAACGTATTTGGGGCTCCCCTCCCCCTTAAACGCAGAATATTCGGGGAGGGTGGGGTTCCGGAGGGGAACAGGGGGTTTGGGGGTGGCGCGAAGCGCCGTGAGAGGCGGGAACCCCAAAGAACGTCGCGCCGGCGACTCCCCGTTTTGTGCAAAATCAAAAAATGCAGGAAAATTTCAATAATATTGCAAAAAGGGCTTGACAAACCGGATTTTGTGTAGTATAATACCGCCATAATAACAAAAAGGCAAAGGCGTCTTTCACATTTGTGGAAGGCGCCTCTTCATTTTTTATCAAAAAAGGAGAAAAAACAATGAAAACCGTATCGGATTATTTCGGAGAAAACGTATTTGACGACAGAGTTATGAAGGCGACGCTTTCGGCTAAAGTATATAATTCGCTGAAGCAGACGATAGACGAGGGCAAAGCGCTCGACATAAGCGTGGCGAACGCTGTAGCGGCGGCGATGAAGCAGTGGGCGATCTCAAAAGGAGCGACGCATTTTACGCACTGGTTCCAGCCGCTTACGGGGATCACCGCAGAAAAACACGACGGCTTTATTTCCCCGTCACCCGACGGCAGCGTGATCATGGAATTTTCCGGTAAGGAGCTTATAAAGGGCGAACCGGACGCTTCCTCCTTCCCGTCGGGCGGGCTTCGCGCGACGTTTGAGGCAAGAGGCTATACCGCGTGGGATCCTACGTCTTACGCATTCATAAAAGGCAAAACGCTCTGCATACCTACGGCGTTCTGCTCCTACGGCGGCCACGCGCTCGATAAGAAAACGCCGCTTCTGCGTTCAATGGAAGCGCTGAACAAACAGGCTCTTCGCGTTCTCAAATTGTTCGGCAACGATACAGTGAAAAGAGTCGTATCGTCCGTAGGACCGGAACAGGAGTATTTTCTGATAACCAAAGAGATGTACGATAAACGCCCCGATCTGCGTTTCTGCGGCAGGACTCTGTTCGGCGCAAAACCGCCGAAGGGCCAGGAGATGGACGACCATTACTTCGGAGCCATCAAACCGAGAGTCGCCGCGTTTATGGAAGAGCTTAACGACGAGCTGTGGAAGCTCGGCATTATGGCGAAGACGGAGCATAACGAAGTCGCGCCGGCTCAGCACGAGCTTGCGCCGATATACACGACCACGAACGTAGCGACGGATCACAACCAGTTGACTATGGAGATAATGCAGAAGGTCGCGCAGAAGCACGGGCTCGTCTGTCTGCTCCACGAAAAGCCCTTTGCGGGCGTCAACGGCTCCGGCAAACACAATAACTGGTCTCTGGCTACGGACGCGGGACAGAACCTGCTCTCCCCCGGCGAGACGCCGTATGAGAACGCTCAGTTCCTGCTGTTCTTATGCGCGGTCATCAAAGCCGTCGACGATTATCAGGATCTGCTCCGTATCTCCGTTGCGACAGCCGGAAACGACCACCGTCTCGGCGCGAACGAAGCGCCGCCCGCAGTCATTTCAATGTTCGTAGGCGACGAGCTCGGCGCAGTGCTTGACGCGATCGAAAACGACACACCGTACAAAGGCGCGGAAAAAACGCAGATGAAGCTCGGAGTCGACGTGCTGCCGAAATTCAACCGCGACACGACCGACAGAAACAGAACGTCGCCGTTCGCGTTCACGGGCAACAAATTCGAATTCCGTATGCTCGGTTCGTCCAACTCCATAGCGTGCGCGAACATCATGCTGAACGCCGCGGTCGCGGAAAGCCTCAGAGTCTACGCTGACAGGCTCGAAGGCGTTTCGGATTTTGAAACGGCGCTCCACGACATGATAAAGAAGACGATAAAAGATCACAAGCGCATAATATTCAACGGCAACGGCTACGACGACGCGTGGATCAAAGAAGCGACGGAAGTTCGCGGGCTGCTCAATTACAGAACGACGCCGGACTGCATGCCGCATCTGCTCGACAAAAAGAACGTCGATATGCTTACCTCTCACAAGGTATTCTCGGTTGAAGAGCTGCAGTCGCGCTGTGAGATAATGCTTGAAAACTACTGCAAGACCGTAACGATCGAAGCGAATACGATGGTGACTATGGCGAAAACTCAGATACTGCCGGCGGTCGCAAAATTCGCGGCGGAAACAGCGGCGGACGCCTTGAGCAAAAAAGCTCTCGATCCGGCGCTTTCCTGCGAATATGAAACGAGTCTTGTTAAGAAGCTTTCGGGTCTTACCGACACGATAGCGATAAAGACGGACGATCTGCAGAAGGCGATTATAAAACTGCAGGACGCGGAAGACATCGTCAAAGAATCCGTTATGATACGCGACGGGATACTGTCCGAAATGTGCGCGCTCCGCGTAGCGTGCGACGAGGCGGAAACGGTCACGGATAAATCATACTGGCCGTTCCCGTCATATGCGGATATTCTTTTCAGCGTCAGATGAGGTGATTAAAATGACAACGGAAAGCCTTACAAAACTTATAGAAGAATCCGTTACAAGCGAAGTTTTCGGCGTATGGTTTTTAATAGGCGCCGCGCTCGTGTTCTTCATGCAGGCGGGCTTCGCCATGGTCGAAACGGGCTTTACACGTGCGAAAAACGCCGGCAACATCATAATGAAAAACCTTATGGATTTCTGCATCGGCACGGTAGTGTTCGTGCTTCTCGGTTTTTCTCTTATGATGGCGGAAGATTACGTTTTCGGCGTCGTCGGCGTGCCTAACCTGAAGATACTGACCGATTTCGGCGGATTTTTAAGAGACGGAAACGCTCCGTCGTTCGTATTCAACCTCGTTTTCTGCGCCACGGCGGCGACGATAGTTTCCGGTTCGATGGCGGAGAGGACGAAATTCATATCGTACTGCATTTATTCCGGCGTTATCTCGCTGTTCGTATATCCGATCGAGGCGGGTTGGGTATGGAATCCGAACGGCTGGCTCGTACAGCTCGGTTTCCACGATTTCGCGGGCTCGGCGGCGATACACTCCGTCGGCGGCGTGACCGCGCTGATCGGCGCCGTATTGGTCGGTCCCCGTCTCGGCAAATATATCAAAGACAAAGCGGGTAAGGTAAAGAAGGTAAACGCGATCCCCGGGCATTCGATCACTCTCGGCGCGCTCGGCTGCTTTATCCTCTGGTTCGGCTGGTACGGCTTCAACGGTGCGGCTGCCATAAGCGGCGGTCAGCTCGGCTCGATATTCGTTACAACAACGATAGCTCCCGCAGTCGCAACTGTTGTATGTATGATATTCACATGGCTCCGCTACGGCAAGCCCGATGTTTCGATGTGCCTTAACGCTTCCCTCGCGGGACTTGTCGGCGTAACGGCAGGCTGTGACGTCGTGGATGCTCTCGGCGCAACAATAATCGGCGTTGTTTCCGGATTACTCGTTATCTTCGGCGTATGGTTCCTTGATAATGTGCTCAAGATAGACGACCCTGTCGGCGCAGTTGCGGTACACTTCTGCAACGGTATCTGGGGTACTCTCGCAGTAGGCCTTCTCGCTAATCCCGCAGTTCCCGGATATGCGATCGAAGACGCAAGCGGAAGGCCGTTCGCCGGTCTCTTCTACGGCGGCGGAATTGACCTCCTCGGAGTACAGGCTCTCGGCGTTGTGACTGTCGCAGCGTGGACAGCAGTCTGCATTACTGTAACGTTCCTTATCATCAAGAAAACTATCGGTCTGCGTGTCAACAGACACGAAGAGATCGTCGGACTCGACGCAACCGAACACGGCTTACAGTCCTCCTACGCAGACTTCATTCCTTCGATGCACATCGAGACAACAGCTTCGGGCAAAGAAAAGGAAGTCGCGAATGTTATTCCGGTGCTTTCTGAAGATGCATCTGTTCCCGTACAGCACGTCAAGGCTGTCAATACCGCTTCCGACGTGAAGATGACAAAGGTGGACATAATCACTTCTCTCGAAAAGTTCGATCAGCTCAAATCCGCGCTGTACTCTATCGGTATCACGGGTATGACAGTGACGAACACAATGGGCTGCGGAATGCAGAAGGGCAAGACCGAATATTACCGTGGAGTTCCGGTAACACCGCAGCTCCTGCCGAAGGTAAAGGTCGAGGTCGTAGTCTGCAAAGTGCCTGTTGAAGATGTCGTAAGCGCAGCGAAGAACGCACTCTATACCGGTAATCTCGGCGACGGCAAGATCTTCGTTTACGATGTTGAGAATGTGCTCAAGATAAGGACCGGCGAGCGCGGGTACGACGCACTTCAGGATAACGTATGAAGTTTCCTCACTTTATATTGGCTGAAAAAAAGGAAAGGCACGGCGGAATTGTCCGCTGTGTCTTTTCTTTGTGTTCAAATATTTCCCGCTCTGTGCCCTTCGCATTGTGATGTCTTGACAAAATTCAATAAATATGATACAATTATCTATATATGTTTTTGTGCAATTTTCACCTGTGAAATAGGGAGAAAAATCATGAATAATAAACTGAAGGGTCTCGGCAAATCCACTCTCCGCACATTGGCGATAAGTGTTTTTGTCATTCTGTTCTTCGTCGGCGTCATATTGTTCTATTACAACATGGTCTATTCAAAGGAGCGCGAGCTTATCATCAAGAACGGTGAGACATCTGCCATGCAGACAGCCACCGAGTTCAACGATTATCTCTCGACAAGTCTTGACGCGATAAAAATGACCGCATACACACTTGACGGTATGCTTACGGACGGCAGGAGCGACAGCGATATTCTCGATTATCTTGTGGGTCAGTCAACAGCCATAATGAATACTGTGTTCGAGAATACCACAGGTATGTACGGTTATATCAACGGCAAATTCGTTTCAGGTTCAAACTGGACTCCGCCCGCGGATTTCAACGCCGTTGTGCGTCCGTGGTACATAAAGGCTATGGAAAACCCGGGTGAGGTAGCGATAATCGAACCGTATCTTGACGCACAGACAGGAAATATGATGATGGCTCTTGCCAAGACGCTTTGTGACGGTGAGAGCGTTGTTGCGTTCGATATGACGCTCGATAAGATACAGTCGATAACCGAGGAAGCAGTAAACTCCGATCTTGCGGATTTTGAGTTCATTATCGACGGAAGCGGCTCTGTGATTGCACATTCCGACAAGAATGAAGTGGACAAGAATTACGGAAGTGAGACCGGAACTCTCGGTGCGGAGATCTTCAAGATGATAGGCTCCTCGAAGGATAACTATTTTGAGATCAATCTCGCGCCTTCGCGTTACATAGTGTACACAACAAAGATACAGAATGACTGGATATGTGTTTCGGTAAAGAATACCACAAGTGTTTTTGCGTCGATAACCGTAATTCTTCTTGTCACTATCGTAGTGGTCATAGCAATAGTTGTGATAGTCGCGGGTATTTCGGTCAATTCCGCAAAGCGCAGTATCATAGC
>JAEEGL017061517.1_pt1 | contig 26718 bp, 12 predicted proteins | sample 9134231 | NCBI WGS metagenome assembly JAEEGL01 (sample SAMN16246548, study PRJNA631951) | gut metagenome | biome: gut microbiome; feature: rumen; material: fiber-attached | host: Bos | place: Iran: Karaj | collected 2018-10 | reverse complement strand
GGTATGCGTGGTCTGATGGCCAAGCCCCAGAAGGCTGGTGCTGAGGCACAGATCATCGAGAACCCGATTCTCTCGAACTTCAAGGAAGGCATGTCCGTGCTTGAATACTTCATCTCCACGCACGGTGCCCGTAAGGGTCTTGCCGATACCGCTCTGAAGACGGCCGATGCAGGTTACCTTACTCGTCGTCTGGTGGACGTCTCCCACGATGTCATCATCACCGAGGAGGACTGCGGCACCCTTCGCGGACTTGTCTGCACCGCCCTCAAGAATGGCGACGAGGTCATCAGCTCGCTCTACGATCGCATCCTCGGTCGTGTCAGCGTCCATGACATCATCAATCCTACGAACAACAAACTCATCGTCGCTGCAGGCGAGGAGATTACCGAAGCCATTGCCGCCGAGATCGAGGCAAGTCCCATCGAGAGCGTCGAGATCCGAAGCGTGCTCACTTGTGAGTCAAAGCATGGCGTGTGCATGAAGTGCTACGGCCGCAACCTCGCATCGGCACGCATGGTGCAGAAAGGCGAAGCCGTCGGCGTCATTGCAGCTCAGTCTATTGGTGAGCCGGGTACACAGCTTACCCTCCGTACCTTCCACGCTGGTGGTGTGGCCGAGAACGCTGCCGCCAACGCAACGATCAAGGCCAAATACGATTCAAAGCTTGAGTTCGAAGAGCTCCGCACGGTCGACTTCCTCGACGAGGCCGGTCAGCCCGCCAAGATGGTCGTAGGTCGTCTGGCTGAAGTCCGTTTCGTTGACGTCAACACCGGTATTGTCCTGCTGACGCAGAACGTGCCTTACGGCTCCACTCTTTATAAGAAGGATGGCGAGAAGGTACAGAAAGGCGACGTTGTCGCCAAGTGGGACCCGTTCAACGCCGTCATCGTCACCGAGGTTGCCGGTCGCATCGAGTTCGAGGACGTCATCGAAGGCGTCACCTATCGTGTCGAGACCGACGATGCCACAGGTCTGCGCGAACTCATTATCATGGAGTCCAAAGATAGGACGAAGGTGCCTGTCTGCCATATCCTCAACGAGGATGGCGAGCTCCTTCGCACCTATAACTTCCCCATCGGCGGTCATATCTCTATTGAAGACAAGCAGGCGGTCAAGGCTGGCGACGTGCTGGTCAAGATTCCTCGCGTGCAGGCAGGTGCTGGTGACATCACGGGCGGTCTGCCCCGCGTCACCGAGCTCTTCGAGGCCCGCAACCCGAGCAACCCTGCTGTCGTCAGTGAGATTGACGGCGAGGTCAAGATGGGCAAGCTCAAGCGTGGTAACCGCGAGATTATCGTCACCTCGAAGGTTGGCGACGAGCGCCACTATCTTGTTCCCCTGTCGAAGCAGATCCTCGTTCAGGAGAACGACTACGTCCGCGCTGGTACTCCGCTGTCCGACGGCGCCATCACCCCGGCCGACATCTTGGCCATCAAGGGCCCGACGGCCGTGCAGGAGTACATCGTCAACGAAGTCCAAGACGTCTATCGTCTGCAGGGCGTGAAGATCAACGATAAGCACTTCGAGGTCATCGTCCGTCAGATGATGCGCAAGGTCCAGATCGACGAGCCCGGCGATACGCGCTTCCTCGAGCAGCAGGTGGTCGACAAACTCGAATTTGCCGAGGAGAACGACCGCATCTGGGGCAAGAAGGTGGTGACGGATGCAGGCGACAGCGAGAACATGGTAGCCGGTATGATCGTCACTGCCCGCAAACTGCGCGACGAGAACTCGTTGCTGAAGCGTCGCGACCTCCGTCCCGTTGTCGTCCGCGATGCCGTGCCTGCCACCTCGACTCAGATCCTACAAGGCATCACCCGTGCTGCGCTGCAGACCAGCTCGTTCATGTCCGCTGCCTCCTTCCAGGAGACGACGAAGGTGCTCAACGAAGCCGCCATCAACGGCAAGAGCGACAGCCTCGAGGGCATGAAGGAGAACGTCATCTGCGGTCACCTAATCCCCGCTGGCACTGGTCTGCGCGAGTTCGAGCGCATCATCGTAGGTTCCAAGGAGGACTACGACCGAGTGCTCTCCAATCGCAAGGCCATCCTCGACTACGAGATGGATTGAAGCCCCTCACGTCGCCACATTTTCGGCTGTGCGACACTTGAATAAAGTAAGGCTGCGAACCTATGTGGTTCGCAGCCTTTCTGTTTGGCATCAAGCGTTCGTGAATAGTTCCTTGTGCCTGTGAATAAGCGCATACACTTATCACCTTATACGCAAGCGGTCTTGCGAATATACGCGCAGCAGGGAGGGAGTAAAGGGGCGAGCAAATACGTGTAGAGGAGGGGCTAATCATAGACGCAAGATGCTGTGTTCCCTCTCCCTTTAGAAGAACACTCGGAACATGAATCGAACGCCGTTCTTGTGGGTGCCTGGATTGTCCTTGTAGGTAAGGCGTCGCACATACTCGACGTGGAGAATCTTGAAGATATTGTGTACGCCAACGCGGAGCTCAACGTAAGGCGTGTTCTTGCTCATGACGATGGTGTTGTTCTCATAGAAGACGGAGCCGTCTGCGGCCGTCTGGAAGTGGCCGGGGAAGTAGAACAGGCTAGCGTCGGTGTAGTTGTTGGCGGCGGGGTTGTTCTTGTCGGTCAGCGTTCCCCAAAGGGCATTGAGTCCGATGTATTCGCGCCAGTGGAGTTTCTTGAGCAGCGGCACGCGGTTGAAGATCTTGCCGCAGAGGTCCCACGACCACATGAGCTGGACGTAGCGGTCGTTGAGAAACTCCAGGCTGTTGATGAGCGAGAACGTGTTGTCCTGAATGACGAAGCTCTGGTTGACGGCAGGATGGATGAGGAGCGGGAAGGGCACCGTATTCCATTGTATGCCTGCGCGCACGTCGAAGTCGGTATAGCCCCAGCCGGCAGGAACGTAGAAGCGCTTGTAGATGCCCGCTTCGGTGACGTTGTAGTTGTAGTCGCCGCCGAGGAAGTCCTTCAGCCCGAGGGTGTGGCTGACGGTGAAGATGGGAGCGTCCTTGTTAATCTTGACGCGGCGCTGCTTGGTGTTGATGTAGGTGGCGCCCGGTTCGAACGACACGTTGGCATAGAACTCCGAGGTGTTGATGCCCCGAATGCGGTGCTGGAGGGAGTTCTCGAGGCTGAGGTTGCGCATATCCCCTGTGGCGGTGACCAAGGGGTCGGTGCCGAGGCGCTGGTAGAAGAGCTGGTCGACAGGGCGCTGTTGGGTGCGCGTGAACTTGAGTTGCATCTTGGCGCCGTTGTACCATTCGCGGTCCCACATCGCCTTCCACTCGCGGATGAGGTTGTACTGGTCGACCTTCGAGGTGTGGAACGCCATGAACATGTTATCCTTGTCGGTGGGCACGAACTTATCGAAGGGCGTGGTGACGTCTCGGCGGTAGGAGAAATGGATGTTGTTTCGCGGGAACTCGCGCGAGAGGTAGGCTTTCTTATTGAACGAGTAGACGACTTCGCCCCATCCATAGAGATTCTTGGAGCGTGTGCCATAGGCGATGTAGCCCGAGAAGAACCAGTGTGGGTTGAAGTGAGCGGTGGTGAAGCCCGACAAGCGGAAGCGCCAGCGGTCGTAGTCGTTGTAGGAGATGGTGGTGTTGATAGGTCCGAAATCGAACTTGTTGGTGGCCGTGGAGTCGGACGTTTCGACGTAGTTCTCGATGAGTGCCTTGACGCCGATCATGACGGGCTTGAAGTATTTCAGCTCGGTCAGCTTCTTCAGCAGTCCGCCTATCTGGCTTTCGCTCTCGGATAGTTCCTCCTTGCGGTACTGTGCCCAGTACTGGTCGTCGGTGTGCATGGTAGCGTCGGGTTCGGTGTAGGTCGTGCCTTTGATGCGCTTGAACACATTAGGCGGCACTTCATCGAACGTGTAGTCGAAGTTGCGGACAGTACGCTGCACCAAGACCTTCGTGAGCCATGAGGTGACCTTCAGGTTGACCAACATATCATTATTCACACATACGCGCTCGCCTGTGGGCAGATCCTCGTAGTACTGATCGATGCGTATGTCCTCGACGAAGTTGACGTTGGACTGCTTGGGGAAATGGAGCTCGGCCGTCTTCACTTGGTAGGAGGAGTCCATCATGACGTAGATGTTGCCATTGAAGGCGATGTCCTGCTGGTTGTTGGGCGTGAACCCGAGCACGACGACGCTGTCGTGGGGTAGGGGGCTCCGATGAGCCTCCTCGCGACTGACATAGAAGTCGAGCGGATTGTACTCACGTTTCTCCTTGTCCTCGGGCGTGGAGCGTTGGAAGAAGAGGGTGTCCTGGATATAATAGCGGTAGAAGCTGATGGCCGAATTGGCTATAGGGCTCTTGATGTGGAACTGAAGCAGGCGGCATTCTTCGTCGTAGATGTTGACGTCGGTGAAGCAGTCCTTGAGGATGGTGGTGAGGATGTCGCCCGTGTTGATGAGTTCGTTGATGCCGCGACTGGACTTGGCCTTGATGAGTTCCTTCTCGCTCTTGGGACTGCGGCGATAGAAGGTGTGTGAGAGCTGTTCGTCGACGGTGAGCGGCAGGATGAGCGTCCCCGTCTTGGGATGCCGTTCGACGTGATTCTTGAGGAAAGCCCATGCCTTGGCCTCGTCCATCTCGAAGATCTTGTCGGTCACTTCGTTCACCGAGAACGTCATCTTCTCGTAGGTCGTGAACGTGAAAAAGTCCTTCGCGTGGAGGTCGTTGTTCTTCTTGTGTGCAATCACTTTTCGCATCAACTCTACGGCTGGATTGTTCTTTCGGCTATAGCGTGTGCGCTGCGTAGTGACGGTAACTTCTTTTAGGTTGGAGCCCTCGGGAACGAGGCGTATCCTGAGGTTCTTGTTCTTGCCAAAGGCACCCAGCTTGACGACCTGACGTTCGTAGCCCATCGTGGAGACGGTCAGCTCGTGCCATGTGGAGTCCTCCTTGATGACAAACTGTCCGTCCTCGTCGGTCTGCTCGCCGTATCCACGGCCGTCGTAGTAGACGTTGACGAATTCCAGCGGCTTGCGTGTCTTTGAGTCGATGACGACACCTGTGACCTGAGCCATCAGCTGAGCTGCCAGGAAGGCCATACATGTCGCGAGAAAGAATCTTTTCATATTAGTGGAATGCGGTGTGCGTTCTTAAACGGCTGCAAAAGTACATAAAAACATTGGCATAGACGAATAATCCGCCGATTTTCGCGAATTTTAGGTCCACTGAGGGGATGAATAGACAAATGAAACAAAATTTAAACACTTTGGAACGCATGTGGAAATACCTTTAAGCGAAAGTCGCTACCTTTGCAGTCGAAAAACTAAAGTAATCCCTATTTTAAATCGTAATATCCCTCAAAACGATGACAACAGACAAGGTCTCTCTTCGCGAAAAAGTTGGCTACTCCTTGGGCGATGTAGCTGCGAATCTGGTGTTCCAGATGATGATGATTTTCCAGCTGAAGTTCTACACCGACATCTTCGGACTGGATGGCGCTGTGGCAGGTTCGGTCCTGCTCATTGCCCGCATTGTCGATGCCTTCGTGGATCCCGCAGTGGGCATCATCACCGACCGCACTCAGACGCGATGGGGAAAGTATCGTCCCTGGGTGTTGTGGACGGCCATCCCGTTCTGCGTGTTCTATGTGTTGGCCTTCTGGAATCCGGGCATCGAGGATAAGGGCCTTGTGGCGCTGTACGCTACGATCAGCTATGTATTGCTGATGACCATGTACTCGTTCAACAACACGCCCTATTCTGCACTTGGCGGTGTCATGACGGGCGATATCCGCGAACGCACCAGCATCACCAGCATCCGTTTCATCGGTTCGACGATTGCACAGTTCGTCGTGCAGGGCCTTACGCTTCCGTTGGTATCTAAGTTCGGCGGCGAGGACGAAGGCCGTGGCTGGTTCTGCACGATCGGATTGTATGCCATCATCTGTTTCATCTGCTTTGTCGTCACCTTCCTTTCGGCACGCGAGCGCATCTCGCCTCCCCCTCAGCAGGAGATGAACATCCGCAAGGACGTGAGCGAACTCTTCTCGAGTGTTCCATGGCGTGCTATGTTCGTGCTGACGCTCTTCGTGTTCATTACGCTTGCCATGTGGGGCTCGGCCATGAGTTTCTATTTCCAGAACTATGTTGACCAAGGCGCCCTCTTCGACTTCCTTGGTGGCCTCGGGTTGGTGAAGCCTGAGGGCGAGGGAGCGGTCGTGCTGACGACCTTCAATCTGATTGCCCATTCCGAGGCAGATGCCTACGCCATCGGTTTTTCCTTATTTAATATGGTAGGAGCGCTGGTGCAGTTCGTGGGAGTCATCTTGCTCTCCAACTATCTGGCCAACCGCTACGGTAAGAAACGCACCTTCATCGTCTGCCTGACGTTGACGGCTATCTTCACAGCTATGTTCTGGTTGCCGGGCCCGAAGGATGTCACGTCGATGTTCGTACTCTGCGTACTCAAGTCGTTGGCCTATGCGCCTACGGTGCCTCTGCTTTGGGCCATGATTGCCGATGTGGCCGACCATATCGAGTACGTCAACCACCGTCGTGCCACCGGTTTCTGCTTCTCGGGTGTTGTCTTTGCGTTGAAAGCCGGCTTAGGACTTGGCGGTGCTTTTGCCGGACTCATCCTCTCAGCCTTCGGCTATGCTTCGGGCTCAGGTCTCTTGCAGAGCGATTCAGCTGTCACGGGCATTCGTCTCGTCGGTAGCCTCGTTCCCGCTATTCTCTTCGGCATCGGTGTCGTAGCGCTCTGTTTCTATCCAATCTCCAAGCAGTTCAACGAGCAGATGCAGGCCGAACTGGCCGCACGCCGTGCCATGAATGGAGCAGAATAACTCTCAACTCTTAACTCTTAACTATTAACTCTAACATGCGTTATCTATTTCCTTCCGACTATATGGCCGATCCTTCAGGCCACGTCTTTGGCGACCGCCTTTACATCTATCCTTCTCATGACCGTGAGAGCGGCATACCCGAGAACGACAATGGCGATCATTTCGATATGAAAGACTACCACGTCCTCTGTCTCGATGACCCCGATCAGCTCGAGGCTCGTGATTTGGGCAAGATTCTTGATGTAGACGACATCCCTTGGGCTGGTCGTCAGTTGTGGGACAACGATGTAGTCGAGAAGGACGGCCGATACTATCTTATCTATTGCATGAAGGATCGCACGGATATCTTCCATCTTGGCGTTGCTGTTGCCGATCGTCCCGAAGGTCCTTTCACGCCACTTCCCGATCCCATTCGCGGCAGCTATTCCATCGATCCTTGTGCTTTCAAGGACGAAGATGGCGAGATTTACGTCTATTTCGGTGGCATCTGGGGTGGACAGCTTCAGCGCTATCGTGACAATCGTGCACTCGAGAATGCTCATCTGCCCGAGGGCGCCGAGCCAGCCTTGCCAGCTCGTGTAGCTCGCATGACGGCTGATGTCACTCAGTTTGCCGAGGAGCCTCGACCCGTAGTCATCGTGGACGACAACGGACAGCCCTTGCGTGCCGACGATCCCCATCGTTTCTTCGAAGCCTCATGGATGCACAAACGCGATGGAATCTACTATTTCAGCTACAGCACGGGCGACAGCCACCTCCTCTGCTACGCTACCAGTTCTTCGCCTTATGGACCCTTCCGCTTCCGTGGCGAACTGTTGCAGCCTGTAGTAGGTTGGACCACCCATCACAGCATCGTCGAATGGCGCGGACGTTGGTTCCTGCTCCATCATGACAGCGTACCCAGTGGCGGACGCACATGGTTGCGTAGCGTCAAAATAGCCGAATTAACCTATGATAATGAAGGCACAATACATTTGATTTGAAGATCATTAGTTAGTTAGTTTATTTTTCAAAAGATTGATTTGTGTGGGGGGCATTGGTGCGGATGCATAGATGCCCCCATTTTTTATCTAAACAGAACATTCACCTTATTCCTAAATCTCGATATGATGCGTACAAATATCTTTCAACGAATCCTTTGTGCAGCCCTCTTGTTCGGGGCTGTTGTGTTCGTGACGGCTCAGGGCGTTAAACCCTTACCAACCCTTCATACCGAAGGCCGCTGGCTCGTCGACGAGCATGTCAATCACGTCGTTCTCCATGGCGTGATGGACACGCCCAGCGCCTGGTTCAATAGTGGCCGTTGGGGTTGGAGCTATGACGACGCAGGGCGTCAGCGGTGCTTAGACTATTTCGAAAAACTCTTCGGTGGTCTTGAAAAAGCCCATTGCACCGTCTTCCGCCTTCATCTGGAGCCTGCCTGGACCAACGATCCCTCCAGCAGCTACGTCTATTCCGGCTCGGCAGGTCAGGCTGCTGATGCTTCAGGCGAAGCCGATATTCGTAAGTTCAACCCTACGCGACTCAAGACCTACCTTACTACGCTCTATTGGCCACTCATACAGAAGGCGATGAACCATCGGATGTATGTCGTCGTACGCCCACCGGGTGTCTGTCCTGGAAATCTGAAGGTAGGAGACTACTATCAACAATACCTGATGACTGTTTGGGACATCTTCTCGCAGAACACCAATATCAAGAAGTATGCAGGACAAATCAGTATTGAACTGGCCAACGAACCCGTCTCGCTGAAGAATGCTAATGGGCAGGAAGATGCTCGTGCTCTGCACGACTATTTCCAACCTATTGTCGACAAAATCCGCAGCAATGGCTTCACGGGTATTATTTGGGCGCCAGGAACGGGTTGGCAGGCCAATTACGCCAGCTATGCCACTTATCCCATCGAAGGGCCTAATATCGGTTATGCGGTCCACGACTATTGTGGCTGGTACGGTTGTAGCGACAACACTCCCGATCCGACAAATAAAATTAACCAATTCCACAAGCAGGTGCCCGTGGTCGACACCGCTCCTATCATCATTACCGAGGTTGACTGGAGTCCTAAGAAGGAAGGAACGGGACACTATAACGAGCATGGCGAGTGGGTAGAGTCCAACTACGGCACGTGGGCCACCGGTTCGACCTCCAAATGGGGTAAGGCTTACAAGGCGATGCTCGATCATTATGGGAATATCTCTATGACCTTGTCCGGAACCAATTGCCTCATCGACGTCGACACGCTCATTCAGAAGAACAAGGTTGTGCCTGCATTCGGCGGCTACGAAGAAGCTTGCGGCAAGGCTTGCATGGACTGGTACGCTGACTACTATACTCGCGACTGGCCCCATGCCGATTTCAAGCAGGTGTCCCTCAGCGACCAAGGGAATGGCAAGTATCGCAATCCTCTCATCTTTGCCGACTTCCCCGACCCCGATGTCATCCGTGTTAACGATACTTATTATATGGTCAGCACGACGATGCACCACTTCCCCGGCGCTACCATCCTCAAGAGCACCGACCTCGTCAACTGGGAGTACTGCGCACAGCCGCTTACACAACTCTCTACGCGCGACCGCTACAGCCTCATCGATGGGCAGAATGCCTATGCCGCTGGCATGTGGGCCTGCTCGATGAAATATCACGATGGCAAATTCTATCTCCTCATTAACGGTAATGATGCAGGCGGATGGCTTCTTACCGCCACCGACCCCGAAGGCAAGTGGGAGAAACGCCAGCTCTCGCGTATCTACTACGACCCCGGCATGCTCTTCGACAACGGTAAGGTCTATGTGGCTTGTGGCATTGGAAACATTCAGATGTGCGAACTCGACGAGGACTTCAACTTCAAACAGGAGAAGCGTGTCATCAGTGACAAGTCCGGTCTCGAAGGCTGTCACCTCTACAAGATAGGCGACTACTATTATATCTACGCCACCTATGGCGGTTGGCCCAGTGGGCAGGCCGTCTTCCGTTCCAAGAATATCTTCGGTCCCTACGAAGAAAAGATGTTGGTGGAGAAAACCATCGATGGCAAGCCGAACACCGTCCATCAGGGCGCTCTCTTCGACACCCCGACAGGTGAGTGGTGGACCATTATGCAGGAAGATCTCGGTTGTCTGGGCCGCATGCCTAACATGCAGCCTGTGCAATGGGAAGAGGATTGGCCTGTCGTGGGCAACAAAGGTGTGCCTTATGATACCTATTTCAAGCCCAAGACAGCCCGTCCTATGCCGCGTCATCAGTTGCCGACCAACGACAACTTCCGCAGTTATCCTCTTGGCCAGCAATGGCAATGGAATCACAATCCCGACGATGGGGCATGGACGTTGTTCGAGCGTCCAGGATGGCTGCGTCTGAAGACCTCCGATACGGCCAACCGCCTGACTCAGGCCCGTAATATGCTCACGCAGCGCATCTTTGCCTTCCATAGCAAGGAGAGCACCCCTTCCACGGGTACCGTCCGCCTCGATGTCAGTCAACTCACTGAGGGCGATCGTGCTGGCATCTGCGTCCTGCAAGATCCCTACGCTTTTATCGCTGTCGAGATGAAGGACGGCCAGCGCCGCCTTATCTGGCGACAGGACTCGTTGCGCACGTCCAGCAGTTTCCAGCCAAAGGAACAGGTGAAGGCTGTCGATATTGACAGCGTCATCTACCTGCGTGCCTCTGTCACCAAGAGCACAAGCCGTGCGAAGTTCGCTTACTCATTAGACAACAAGACCTATATCAACTTTGGCGATGAGACGACACTCAGTTTCAACCTCACGGTCTTTGTAGGTGCGCGCTTTGGCCTCTTCTGCCATGCTGCTCAAGCAGACAGCGAGGGTTATGCCGACTTCGACTGGTTCTCGACCGAGACTGAGTACGATGAGTCGATGTTCTATCCTGCCACCTTCGAGGGCTATAGTGCTGACATGTTGACGGCCGAGAAACTTGCACCTACGGCTGAAGAGATAGAGATCATGGTCGGTAATACCACGCCTCTTCAGTTGGTCGCCACTTATCGCGACGGACATACCGAGAATGTCTCAGCTCAAGCTCATTACGCCATTGCTGGCGAAGACCTTGTCACGATGCAGAACGGTCAGTTGCGCGGCTTGGCCGAAGGTACGGCTCGGGTGACGGCAACCTTCACCGATCCTATGGGCAACGAACTCACGACTACGTTTAACGTTCGCAGCACCTTCTTCCCCTTCGGCGCTCAATACATCAATCCTAATCTCTTTGCCAACGGCACTTATACCGAGAGCACCCGTACGTTCAAGCCTGGCCAATGGGGACAAATGGGTTGGGAGTATCCCAATGGAGCTGACTTCTCGGCCTACCGCTATCTGGTCATCAAACTCAAGCGCGTTCAGAACTGTGATGCCCATCTGAATATCTTCACAGCCAACAGCATCTGGAGCGATTGTTGTGAGTCGCCTGCCTTCGGGTCGAAGAAGCAGATTGTCATTGACCTATCAAAGGCTAAATATACTTCGGGTGGCAAGAAGGGTCAGGCCTTAGAGACCAACAACATCCATATTGTTGATTTCTGGGCCAACGGCAATGGCACCATCGTCGTCGATGAGATGTACTTGACCAACAACGACGACTATTCGCCTCAGACGGCTATTGACGACATTGCTGATGCAGCTGCCCAAAAGCCTCAGGCTGTCTATACCCTTTCAGGCCAACTCATCCGCCGTGCTTCCGGCAGCGCCTCAGCTCTACGTGGACTGCCCGCTGGAATCTATATCGTGGGCGGCAAGAAAACTGTGATTCGATAGAAGCTCATTCATCCAATAACCCAATAACTGAATCATGAAGCTTATGAAAACTCGTACGATTGCCCTCGTGCTCTTGGCCCTCGTACAGGCTGCGGTGCCAGCCTTCATCCCCAGTGCCTTTGCGCAGCCTGCCAAGCCCTCGCCTGCCGAGGTGACGGCGGCAGCTCATTATCGCAATCCCATTGTGCAGACCTGCTACACGACTGATCCTGCGCCGCTCAACGTAGGCGACTCTGTCCTTTATGTCTTCACTGGTCATGATGAGGCTGGAGCAGACTTCTTTTGGATGCAGGAATGGCGTGTCTACAGCACTCGTGATATGGTCAATTGGCAGGATCTTGGCTCGCCGCTGGCGCTCGAGAGTTTCTCATGGGCCGACGATCGTGCGTGGGCTGCACAAGTCATAGAGCGGGGTGGCAAGTTTTATTGGTATATTTGTGCTCATTCCAAGCTCTCTGGGGGGATGGCCATTGGTGTAGCCGTAGCCGATCGTCCCGAAGGTCCTTATCGCGATGCACTCGGACGTCCGCTCTACGAGAACGGCTCATGGGATCATATCGACCCCACCGTCTGGATTGACGAGCAGACAGGTCAGGCCTGGCTCCTATGGGGCAATCCTCGCATCTATGCCCTCGAACTCCGTGAGGATATGGTCCATACGAAGGGCGATGTCCATCTTGTCGATATGACAGAGGAAGGTTTCGGTGCTCCGCCGGCCAACCAACGAGAGAAAGACAAGAAATATCGCGATTCATACGTCGAGGGTCCTTGGCTGATGCATAGCCCTGCCGGTGCAGCTTCGCCCTGGTATCTCCTTTATGCCGCAGGTGGAGTGCCTGAGCATATCAGCTACAGCTCTGCCTCATCACCCCTTGCCCCTTGGCACTATGAGGGCGAGATTATGCCCCTTGGCGGTACGGACTCTTTCACGAATCATTGTGGCGCCGTCACTTTCCGTGGTCATCACTATTTCTTCTATCATACAGGTCACCTGCCTGGAGGGGGTGGCTTCGGACGCAGTGCAGCTGTCGAAGAGTTCCAATATACTGCTGACGGTCGTTTCCCCACGATTCATCCTACGCGCGAAGGCGTGCAGCCTATTGCGACTCTCAATCCCTTCCGTCGTGTCGAAGCCGAGACGATGGCTTACAGCTATGGCCTGCACACTGAGCAGTACCGCATCGATACACGCCGTGGTCCTGGTGGGCGGAGCAATAGCCCAGAACTTTCGGTCTATGTCAGCGATATCCATAATGGCGACTGGCTGCGCCTCGACAACGTTGACTTTGGCGTGATGGGTGCTCGAGAGTTTACGGTTCGTGCCGCCACAGCCCTGCGTGGTGGTCGAATCGAATTGCATGTCGATAGCCTTCATGGTCGCCTTCTCGGTTCCATTGAGATAGATGGCACGGGTAGTTGGGAGCAGTGGCAGACCTTCACGGCCCCATTGCCTCGACTGGCCACGGGCGTCCACGACCTCTATCTCTCTTTTCATGGGCGTAAGGGTCCCAAACTCTTCAACCTCGATTGGTGGCAGATGAGCGATGACGCAGATGTCAACCTGCCCATCCTCCAGACGCATTATACGGCCGACCCATCCCCGCTCGTCATCGGTGATACGGTCTTCCTCTATGTCAGCCACGACTCACATCCCGACGAGATCCTCGATGCCCGCGAGCGTAACTCTGCAGGATTCTTCATGTACGATTGGCTGCTGTACACCACCACTGATATGGTTAACTGGACGGATCACGGCCCCGTGGCTTCGCTGCGCGACTTCAAGTGGCGTTCGCGCGACAATGGCGCATGGGCTATACAGACGGTTGAACGCGATGGTAAATACTATCTTTATGCCCCTCTCCATGGCCACGGCATCGGTGTACTCGTGTCCGACTCACCTTATGGTCCTTTCCGCGACCCTCTGGGCAAGCCGCTTGTGTGGCAGCAGGAACATTGGGATGACATAGATCCCACGGTCTTTATCGACAAGGAGGGACAGGCTTGGATGTACTGGGGTAACCCCAACACCTACTACGTCCGCCTGGCTAAGGATATGATTCACACCGAGGGCGATATCGTCAAGCTCGACTATCATATTGAGCACTATCAGGAAGGACCGTGGCTCTATGAGCGCGGTGGTCATTGGTATCTCGCCTACGCCTCTACCTGCTGCCCCGAAGGCTTAGGTTATGCTATGGCTGACGCGCCTACAGGTCCATGGACATCGAAGGGTTACATTATGGCTCCTACACAGCGCGACCGTGGCAACCATCCTGGTATCATGGATTTCAAAGGAAAGAGCTACGTTTTCGGGCAGAGTTACGACCTGCTTCATTTCGATACGCGTCAGCATTTCGAGCGCCGTAGTGTCAATGTAGCTGAGATGCACTATCGTGCAGACGGCACCATCGAAGAGGTCCCCTATTGGCTTGATCATCGTTTGTTGGCGCCCGTTGCCACACTCAATCCGTATCGCCGTGTTGAGGCTGAGACGATGGCTTGGGGCTATGGACTGCGCACTGAGAAAGTAGGTATTGCTGGCACACGTGAGCTGGTGGCCCGTTCGCGTCGCCAGCATGACAATGCGTCCATTGTCAATCAGTTCGCCGAGAGCACAGGTAAGCGTAATCTCTATGTCTATGATCTCGATGCTGGCGAATACATTCGTTTGCGCAGTGTTGATTTCGGCCGCAAGGCTGCACGCCGCTTCACGCTTACGGCTGCAGCTGCACCTGAGGGTGCTGCAACCATCAGTGTTCACCTCGATGCTCCTGGTGGTCCTCTACTGTGTACGATCGACATTACATCAACGGGTGATGTTGATTCCTATCGTTCTTTTGCTGCATCATTGGCACCAAAACTTGCCACAGGTGTTCACGACCTATATCTCTGCATTGAGCGGGCTCATGGCAATGTCCGTCTCGATTGGTGGCAGTTCGGCCGATAACTTTTCGTTTCCGTTCCTGTTATCGTTTTCATTTCCGTTATCGTTCTATGAAACGCCATTTTCTTTTTCCACTCTTGTTGTTGTGTGCCGCCTATGGGTTGGCCGATAACTATCCTTTCGGCAAGGGTACACTCACGGTTACTCCTGTGGCTCGCAACGCCGTACGTGTCCGTTACACTGAAGGTACAGTCCCAGCTTCCGACCTTCCCGATTGGCTCTATGTGAAGAACGACAAGGTTCGGGCTTCCGACCTCCGCATCGATGTCGACGCTGACCGTCAACTCCTTCGCATTCGTAATCGCGATGGGCGTCTCGTCTTCGAGGCTACTCACCATGCTCTTACAAAGTCTGAGGACTCTTCTTTGGGCTCTTGCAACTCCGCTTCCCTTACCATCACTTCACCTGCCGATGAGCACCTCTATGGCCTCGGTCAGTTCCAAGATGGTTTTGCCGATCTTCGGGGCCTTACACGGCGGCTGACGCAGGTCAACACGCAAATCTCCATCCCTGTTTTCCTCAGTAGCCGTGGTTATGGGCTCTTGTGGAATAACTATGGACTCGTGGACTTCAACCCTGCTGACAACACGGTCACCCTTGTTCGCAGTGGTGGGGAGGGCGTACGTGAGGTGGTCAACGTCACCACGACTACGGGTGGACGTCGTGAGGAACGCGTGCGCGGAGCTTTCGAGGGCACGCTAACCGTCCCCGAGGATGGGCGCTACGCACTCCTCCTTGACGTTGGACAGCGTATGGCTCGTCGGCATCATCTCGTCATCGACGGACAGACGGTTCTTGACGCTCGCAATGTCTGGCTTCCGCCTACGACATCCACCATCGTCAGCCTCACGGCTGGCACCCATCAGCTGGCTGCTCAACTCGAAGCTGGCGACCGCCCCGTGCTCCATTGGCGGCGTGTCGATGAGACTACTACGCTGCGTTCGCCTGTAGCCGAGGCTGTTGATTACACCGTGTTCGTCGGCTCAGCCGACGATGTCATCGCGTCCCTCCACGACCTCACGGGCCATACTCCCTTATTGCCCCGTTGGGCTTTCGGCTACATCCATTGTCGCGAGCGCTTCCATTCGTCCGATGAGATTCTTCAGACAGCCCGCCGTTTCCGCAGCGAAGGTCTGCCCTTGGATTTGATTGTGCAGGACTGGCAATACTGGGGTCGCTACGGATGGAATGCTATGCGCTTCGATGAACAGTTCTACCCCGACCCACGGGCACTCACCGACAGCCTGCATGCCATGGGGGTGCGACTGATGCTCAGCGTCTGGTCCAAGATTGACAAGAACTCAGAGGTTGGGCGCGCGATGACCGCTGCCGACCACTACATTCCAGGCACCGACTGGATTGATTTCTTCTCACCTGAGGCTGCTGCGGCCTATTGGCACAATTTCAGCCAGCGTCTTGTGCCTCTTGGCATAGATGCGTGGTGGCAGGATGCTACCGAGCCCGAGAATGACGACCTTCTTGGCCGCCGTGTCAACCATGGCCGTTGGGCGGGCGAGCAGGTGCGTAACGTCTATCCTTTGCTCGTGAATAAAACGGTCTACGAAGGTCTGCGCCGTGATCGTCCTTCCGACCGTCCGATGATCCTCACGCGTTGTGGTTTTCCTGGCATTCAGCGCTACGGCTCGGCCATGTGGAGCGGAGATGTTGGCAACGACTGGCAGACGTTCAGTCGTCAGATCACCGCGGGACTTGGCATGATGGCTGCCGGACAGCCTTGGTGGACCTACGATGCTGGAGGTTTCTTCCGTCCGGGCGATCAGTATACCAATCAGGACTATATCCGCCGCATGCTGCGTTGGATTGAGGTGGCCACCTACCTTCCCCTCATGCGCGTCCATGGTTACATGAGCGACACCGAACCCTGGCGCTTCGGTGCCGAGGCGCAACGCATCATAGCTATCTGCCTCAATGAGCGCGAACGCCTTGTGCCTTACATCTATAGTTGTGCAGCTGCCGTCAGCGAACAAGGACGTATGCTGATGCGTCCGCTTGTCTTCGACTACCCCACAGACGAAGCTGCCCTGAAGCAGACAACCAATTATATGTTTGGTCCATCACTCCTTGTCTGTCCGGTTACTGAGCCCGACGTGCGTCAATGGTCGGTCTATTTGCCCACGACTGCAGGCGGGTGGTATGATTGGCATACAGGTCGCCATTTCGACGGTGGCCGCCGTGTCGATGTTCCTGTTGATGAAGCCTCCATCCCCGTCTTTGCGCGTGCTGGCAGCATCCTGCCTCTGGCGGGCGATACGCTGGCCCTCATCCCAGGGGCTGATGCGTCGTTCACGCTCTATGAGGACGATGGTGTTACTACTGCCTACGAACAGGGCGCCTGCTCACGCATCACGTTCCGTTGGGACGACCGTCGCCAACGCCTCACCATCGACCGCCGTAGCGGCAGTTTCCCCGCAATGCCCGCTGTCCGCCATTTCGTCGTCACCCTTTCCGACGGCACCACCTTCCCTCTCGACTATCGTGGCAAAGCCTTGAAGCATAAGTTCCCCATCCATCATTGATTATTCGTCATTCATCATTCGTCATTCATATCTATGAAGCGTCCCGTCTCTTCAGTTGCAATTTTATCGCAACTCTCCTTCTTCCTCCTCCTCTTCTCTTTTTCCCTTCCTGTCCTCGCGCAAGAACCTGCTACCGACGATGAAGGCCCCACCATGGGATGGTCCTCTTGGAACACCTATGGCGTCAACATCAACGAGACCCTGATTCGTCAGCAGACCTACGCGATGGTCACCAAGGGCCTTCGGGGTTGTGGTTATACCTATATCAATATCGACGACGGCTACTTCGGAGGTCGCGATGCTGAGACGGGACAACTCCTCATCCACCCCAAGCGCTTCCCCAACGGGCTGAAGGGACTGGTGGATTACATCCATAGCAAGGACCTTAAGGCTGGCATCTACTCCGACGCTGGGCGTAACACCTGCGGCAGCATGTTCAACGGCGATGCAATTGGAAAGGGCGTAGGCCTGTACGAGCACGACCAGCAGGATGCTGATTTCTTCTTCAAGGAACTCGGCTTCGACTTCATCAAGGTCGATTTCTGCGGAGGTTCCTACTACCACAACGAGGACCATCTCGTCCTCGACGAGCGCGAGCGTTACACGGCCATTGCCGAGGCCATTCATCGTACGGGACGCACGGACGTCCGCATGAACGCCTGTCGCTGGGCGTATCCCGGCACCTGGATTGACGGCGTCGCCTTCTCGTGGCGCACTACAGGCGACATCTACGATGGGTGGGAGAGCGTGCGCGGCATCATCAAGGAAAACCTCTACCTCAGCGCCTACTGTCGTAATGGTCATTATAACGATATGGACATGCTCGAGGTCGGACGTTCCATGACCACAGTCGAGGACAAGACCCACTTCGGGATGTGGTGCATCATGTCGTCGCCATTGCTCATCGGTTGCGACATGACCACAATCAAGAGTGCGGCCCTCACCTTGCTTAAGAACAAGGAACTCATCGCCCTCAATCAGGATCCCCTTCACTTGCAGGCTTACGTCTGTCAGCGCGAACAGGGCTGCTACGTCTTGGTCAAGGACGTTGAGGAACTTCTGGGCACGAAGCGCGCTTTTGCTGTCTACAACCCCACCGACGAGCAGCAGACCGTCACCGTCCGCTTCGATGCAATGGACCTCGGAGGCGCAATCTCCTTGCACGACTGCTTTCTCAGACGTGACGCTGCAACGGTCGAGGGTACCTTCGATGTGACCCTCCCTGCTCACGGTACGGCCATCTATACCGCCACTGCCGAGCAGCGCCGCGAACGCACGCTCTACGAGGCCGAGACAGCTCTCATCGGCAACTATCAGGAACTCGTCAACAACCAGTCGCTGCCCAGCGGCATCTACGACGATGGTGCCAGCAACTGCTCGGGCGGTTGCAAGGTCGGTTGGTTAGGCCGCAGCGACGACAACTACATCGAATGGCCCAACGTCTACAGCTCCGGTGGTGGTCGCTACCGCCTTACCTTCGCTTACATCAGTGGCGAAGCTCGCTCGGCTCAACTCAGTGTCAATGGCGAACGCATCCAGACACTCTCATCGCTCAACTCTGGCGGTTGGGATCGTGTCAGCACGCGTTCTGTCACCGTGCAGCTCCAACCGGGCATGAATGCCATCCGTCTCAGTAATCCCACGGGTTGGATGCCCGACATCGACTATCTGCGCATTCAATGCCTCGAGACCGATGGCGTCGTCGACCCGTCCGCATCGCAGGAAGCCTCCCGATTCAGTAGTGAGGACGCATCCGCCTACGACCTTTCAGGTAGGCGTGTCGCCACCCCTACGACCCCTGGCGTTTATGTCGTTCGAGGACAAAAAATAGCGATTTCATCGTCAAAAGTGCGTTGATTGCCGATTTTTTATTATCTTTGCCCGCAGAAAACAATCTTTCATCCTTTTTGCTCTATGAAAAAGTCTATCTTCGTAATGGTCGCTCTGCTGTCGTTTGCAGCGACGACGATGTACGGCCGCCCTGTCGAGATGCAGGCTGCGGGCCAGCGAGTAACCGTTGAGTTCTTCACGCCCACCATCGTGCATATTGTCAAGACACCCGTGGGTCATGACTATGCCAAAGAGGGCCTTGTTGTCATCGCTAAACCCGGCGAGGTCAACGTCCGTCAGCAGGGGAATACCGTCAGCAGCGATGCGCTCACCGTCACTGTCGATGCCCGCACGGGTGCCGTCACGTTCCGTGCTAAGGGACGCATGCTCTTGCGCGAGAAAGGCGCTTCCACGTTCGAGCCGCGCACCGAAGGGCCTGATGCTGGGGCTTTCCGCGTGGCCCAGACCTTCCTCCTCGACAAGGACGAGGCCATTTATGGCTTAGGTACCTTCCAGAATGGGAAGATGAACCGTCGCGGCGAACATAAGCTTATGGAGCAGTCCAACCTCGAGGACTTCCAGAACGTTCTCCAGAGCATTAAGGGGTGGGGCCTCTATTGGGATAACTATTCGCGTACGCAGTTCGACGACGATGCCGTTAAGGGCATGTCCTTCTCGTCCGAGGTTGGACATGGCGTAGACTATTATTTCATGTATGGCGGTTCGGTCGACGGCGTCATCGCTCAGATGCGTCACCTCACGGGCGACGTCCCCATGTTCCCACTCTGGACCTATGGCTACTGGCAGTGCAAGGAGCGCTACAAGAGTGCCCGCGAACTGCTCTCCGTGGTCGACAAGTACCGTGAGTTGAAAGTGCCTCTCGACGGCATTATCCAGGACTGGCAGTACTGGGGTTCCAACTACCTTTGGAACGCTATGGACTTCCTGTCGGAAGAATATGCCAACGGCCAACAGATGATTGAACAGGTGCACCAGAAGAATGCGCACTTCATGATTAGCATCTGGGCCAGCTTCGGCCCTATGACCAAGGCCTACCGCCAACTGAGCCAGCACGACCTGCTCTTCGACTTCGACACATGGCCGCAGAGCGGACTGACCTTCTGGCCGCCGCGCAGGGACTACCCCTCGGGCGTGCGTGTCTACGATGCTTTCTCACAGGAGGCGCGCAACATCTATTGGGAGAACCTGAAGACGCTCTTTGACAAGGGCACCGATGCATGGTGGATGGATTCTACAGACCCCGACTTCTTTGATGCGAAGGACAGTCACTATGATCATCATGCAGGCGACCACGGCGGCACATGGCGTTCCCTGCGCAATGCCTTCCCGTTGGCTACGGTACGCGGCGTCTACGAGTCACAGCGCAAAGAGTCGGAACAGAAACGCGTCTTCATCATGACGCGCTCGGCTTTTGCTGGACAGCAGCACTACGGATCAGGCCTATGGAGCGGCGACGTCGCCTCGTCGTGGGATATGCTCCGCAAGCAGGTGCCTGCAGGACTGAGTTATTCCATCACAGGCTGTCCTAACTTCAACACCGACATCGGCGGCTTCTTCTGCGGCTCCTACAACACAAGGGGCGGCGGCTCGGCTCCGCGCAATCCTCAGTTCCAGGAGCTCTACGTCCGTTGGATGCAGTACGGCCTCTTCTGCCCCGTCTTCCGCAGTCATGGAGCCGATGCGCCGCGCGAGATCTGGCAGTTCGGCCAGAAGGGCGAACCTGTCTACGATGCCATCGAGCAGATGATACGCCTGCGCTACCGCCTGATTCCTTACCTCTACAGCACGGCTTGGCAGGTGACGAGCAACAACGCCAGCTACCTGCGCCCGCTGTTCAGCGACTTCGCCGCCGATCGTCGCACGTGGGAAATGACCGATGAGTTCATGTTCGGTCAGAGCATACTTGCCGCACCCATCGTCGACCCTCAGTACACGCAAGAGAAGATCGTGCGCGAGGACGCCATGACAGGTTGGAATCGGAGAAACGAAAACGTTAACGATAGCGAAAACAGAAACGCATCCATCGACTGGACAGCCACCAAGAGCGCCACGAAGTACCTGCCCAAGGGCGCTGAATGGTATGATTTCTGGACAGGCCGACGGCTGAGGGGAGGCCAAAGCGTGACGCTCGAGACGCAGCTCAACCGCGTACCTATGTTTGTGCGTGCAGGCAGCATCATCCCCCTTGCTCCTGAGATGGAGTATGTAGGGCAGTTGTCATGGGACAACCTCGAGTTGCGCGTTTACCCGGGCGCCGACGCCCATTTCACCCTTTATGAGGACGAGGGCGACAACTACAACTACGAACAGGGAGTCTATGCCACCATCCCCATCGACTGGAACGACCGCACACGCACCCTCACCATCGGGCATCAGCAAGGACGCTACCCCGGCATGCTCCAGCAGCGACGCTTCACCGTCGTGCTGCCTGATGCTACCACTAAACTCATCGACTATAGCGGAAAGTCAGTCAGCATCAAGCTCTGAGCTGCAGCGCCCCTTCTTCGCACGCGTGCGTGAAAAACTTTTGAATGCAGCTACACTTTAGCACTTTTTCGAACTAAGCACTTGATAATCACTCCGTACTTCGGTGTGGTTTGAGTGTAGTTTCAGGTGCTAAAGTGTAGTTTCGTTCATAAGAGTCCATGACTACAGCCCAATTTACGTTGTTTCCCTCGTTTTTGCATGAATTTGCACTTCTGACCACACTTTTTTCAATTTCTTTTCCTATCTTTGCCGCATGAAAACAACAAAGGTAAGATGATACAGCTCATGAGCCACCTGCACGATAGGCATATAAAACGGTTCGGCAAGCTTACGCCAGCCCACTGCGGTTCCCCTTTAATGACGAATGACAAATCTCGCTTCGCTCGGAATGACGAATACAAGTTACCTGCAAGTTCTGAAGGTAATCCTTATTCGTCATTTGTCATTCGTCATTCGTCATTAAAGAGGGGTTGGGGTTGGGTCTTCGTTGTCGTTTTCGTTTTACTCTCTTGCACGGGCGGTCGCTATGACGCCCTGCTCTGTCAGGCCGACTCGCTCATGACGGCTAACCCCGACTCGGCATGGACACTCCTCTCTGCCGTCGACTCGGCCGACATCGCGCGGCAGAGCCGCAGCACGCAGATGCGCTACCAGCTCCTCCGCGCCGAGGCGCAGAACAAACTCTATATCGACTTCACTACCGACTCCGTCATGCGTCAGGTGGTGCAGTACTACGACCGCCGCGGTTCTAAGAACGAGCAACTCAAAGCCCACTACCTCCTCGGTTGTGTATATCGTGACCTTGGTGAAGTACCGCAGGCAATTAGTTGTTATCAGGATGCAGTAGATTGTGCAGATACGTTATCTTCAAACTGTGACTATAAATTATTGAGTTGTGTCTATTCGCAGATGGCTTGGGTGTATCATAAACAATTGGCCTTATCCGATGCCATCAAGAGTTACAATAAGTCCACACATTATTCCCTACAAATAGGCGACACTCTCAATGCGTTGTATGATATGACGCAGGCTGCTTCAGATTACATCATACTCCAAAAGAATGATTCTGCTGAAGTACTCTTTTTACGAGCAAGGGCAATGTATTTGGAGCATGGTTATATTAAGCAATGGGCACGGGCATCGTTGCCTTTGGCTTACATTTATCTGCAATCGCCTCTACGTATAGATGAAGCAAAATCAACATTGGATTATTATAAGGCTAATTCTGGATATTTCATGCATGATAATAGCCTTCCTCCGTCGGAAAGGATGTATTATTATAACTATGGTCTTTATCAAGAATATGTTGGCAACTTGGATTCCGCCGAACATTATTATAGGAAAATGTTTTCCCCGGATATGCGATACACACGTATGAGTTCCATGTATCATGGCCTTTTGAATGTCTATAAGCTAAAGAATAACATAGATTCCATTCATAAGTACACATTATTATATTGCCAGGCCAATGACTCATCGGTGGTAGCCAAAGACAGGGATCTCATCGTGCAGATGAAGGCGAATTACAACTATAACCGTTTGCAGAAAGAGGCGTTGTTCCAAACCAAAAAGGCAGCCAGGACTCACAACTGGCTCATGTTTTTCATTTCTCTTGCCATCATCCTTGCCATGTCGTTCGTCTTTGCGTGGTTGTATTACAAGAGACGTCGACGTCAAAGGTTGGAAGAGCTTGCACGTACACGACAGGAACTCGCAGAGGCTGAGGCCGCTTACGATAAGGAAAAACGCCATATAGAACTATTAGAAATAACACACAAAGAATCTATCCGTCTGATTTACGATGATATGGCATCACTACGTAAAGAAACGGAGGGGTATCGGACAAGATACAATGAGGCACAGCATAGGGCAGAGGGAATCAATGCGCTGTATGAAGAAAGCATCAGGCAACACAACGAAGAGATGGAAAGAGTGCGAGCTAAGATAGAGGCTCTTAAGCAAAAGCCTGGGGTTGTTGAAAGTATTAAGGCCGCACAAAGTTTCAAGGATACGGCTATCGTCAATCGTATCCTATCGCTTGCCCAGATGTCACGATATGAACTCTCGAATGCAGACTGGGAAACATTGACGAGAGAATTCGGTACATATTATCCCATAGTATTATCCGATCTTCATGATGCCCAAACGATTAAGGAAACGGGAATTAGAGTATGCATATTAGTCATTATCAGATTACGCGAAAGTGCCATAGCTAATTTCTTGCATATTAGCGACACAAGCATTTCCAATTACAAGTCTGACATCAATAAAGAACTTTTTAACGATAAGTCTGCCAGAACTCTATTCAAGAATTTGGAAAAGAGATATGGTTTGTTCTCATAGGCTTGTCGCCCCGAAAGGAATATTACCCCATGAAAAATCGATACTATCTTCATATTGGTTTTCTATTTGAAAATCAATAATAAGCAATTATTGTTAATATTTTTTAATGGCGGGAAATGAAGTTTGGTGAAGTATTTGTCGCCATAGTATTCTTGCATATTTGATACTAATTCATAATTTTGCGGCGTCTAACCCTTTAAACGCACAAATTATGAACAAAAAACTTTATTTCATTCTGTTGGCAATGGCGGCGATACTCCCATTGCAACCATTAATGGCGGACCCGGAGATTCTTGACTTGCAGATAACGATAGATGATCCTGTTAACAATGATGGTCAACATAGGAGCCCCATCCTTGTGCCTGTCCTTTATATTGACGGTTATACACTGACGGCTAGTGACAACACGATCGGTTCCACCATCCAGCTTATGGATGAGAATGACAATGTGGTATTCTCCACCTATGTATATATGGAAGGAGATATCAACCTGCCCACCACCCTCAGCGGTACTTACACCATCCGCGTCATTCGAGGCAATCAAGTCTTCGAAGGGGAGATAGTTCTGTAACCTTTTTTGCCGATTTCATCGAGGAGTGCATGCCGCATTCTTCGATGGAATCGGTGTTTTTGAAATCTTCAATAAACCAACAACTAACATTATCAACAATGAAAAAACTTTTTATACTAATCATTTCTGTTTTGTTCTCATTGAGAGCACAGGCACAGCTACAAGTCTTAGCCTCTGGATTAACAAAAACCCCATGTGTAAAAATAGAACAGTATGGTCCAACGACGATTCAACCCTATGGCATATATAACACACTTGTCGGAAGCCCTTATTCAGATAACATGGGTATTATCAGCCAAGTCGGAGTGAATTATAATGGATATGTTTCAGACCCTAATCATCAAACACGGAAATCCATAGGAATTGTCGGCCATGCAGAAGATGCATATAAGTTTAATTTTGGAGTTTACGGGAATGTTCCTGAGACGCCAATGACAACTATTGGTGCTGCAATTTATGGGACAAACACGATGTCATATTTAGATGTTGGTACTCTATTTGCAGGTTTTTTTGATGGCAAAGTAAAGACGACAGATAATTTATATGTTGATGGCGTTATATGTGGAACCCTTGTTAACGTTGCTCCTCTTTCACTTAGATCATCCTCATCTATGAACGGCCTTCATCGCTCCGTAATGTCTCAATTATCCACTCTTCAAGCGGGAGAATTTTACATTGAGGCGCCTCAATATAAAGAGGTCATGGCTGATTACCTTGATTCAACATTGACAACGGGAATGGCGAAAGAGGTTCCTACAAGAAGGATCTCTCAAAATGTTACTAAGCGTCACTATGGCCTTGATGCCGAAGAGTTGGAAGAAGTCTTTCCAGATCTTGTCTATGACAACGAGGATGGTACGAAGAGCATCAACTATGTAGAGATGGTGCCTATTCTCGTGCAGGCTATCAATGAACTGAAGAGTGAGATTGATGTGCTGAAAGGGAATGACGATAATGTAAAGAAAGCCAAGTCGCAGGCTACAAATATCGATGAAATGGCCGAAAATGTCATGATGCTGTCTCTTGGACAAAACAAGCCCAACCCCTTCGGTACGTCGACGACAATCGAGATCAGCATCCCCGAGGATGTACAGACAGCCTTCATCTATGTCTATGACCTCACAGGCAAGAAGCTCCAGCAAGTGGATATTCCCGCCCGTGGCAAGCAGACCGTGACCCTCAATGCTGCTACCCTCACCGATGGCATGTACCTCTACAGCCTCATCGCAGATGGAAAAGTGGTTGAAACGAGAAGGATGATAGTGGAAAAGTAGAGAGACTGAAACACACAATATACCAAATCAGCTTCCTTCTTCCTCAACTTTCAATTATCTCAAAAGAATATTATGACTAGATTATTCATTTTACTATTATTTTTCCCATTACAACTTTTCTCACAGGACAGGATTTTTAATCTCTCTTATTCTTCTGAAGATTTTATAGTAAGTAGTGTTAATGGGAACTTGCTTATTGCTACCCGAAATCAATTAGACATGTATAATGAGGATACATTAAAGCCAGCTTTACCGTTTATTCCAATCAAAATAATGATTGCAAATAATGAGGATTATGTAGGGTATTCATTTACTAAAAAAGAATCTGTATTTTGTCAAAACGCTAAATTATTACATAATCCAAGTGGTTATACAGCAGATTATATTCCTCAAAAACCATTTGTTTTTTTAGATAATCAGTATGAAGATTGTATATATCCAAACAAAAACATAGAATTCATTGGAGTTTCTGAAATGCGTGGATGTAAGTATTTGGAATTCTTAATTTGTCCATTTCGTTATGATCCAATGAATTTTTGTGTATATATTTGGAATAAAATTCAATTAGATATTCAATTATGTAAAAATAATAAAAGCCATATTATGCCAATTAATAAGAGCTTTCGAGACATTATTAAAAAGATGGTAATAAATAATGACAGTTTGGACACATATTATCCAGAAAAAACAGGGGGCTCAGGAACTGAGTATCTAATAATTACATGTGATTCTTTTAAGAATGAATTTGAAAGACTTTCCAAATGGAAGAATATAAAAGGGGTAAAAACACAAGTAATCACGATTGAAGACATTTGCAGCAACAATTCTGGTTCTTCATTATCTCTACAACAAAAGATTAGAAATACAATATCCGATTATTTCGGATCTGATTCTTCTCTTCAATATGTGTTGTTAGCAGGAGATGATAACATTGTTCCAACAAAAAAGAAAGAAATATCTGATGCAACAATCTCTGGCTTGACAACTTGCGAAATGCCATCCGATTTATATTAACGTGAGTTCGACGAAATATAATTGTCTGAAAATTTGGTGAATAGCGATAATTGTTGTATCTTTATGGTGTCAAAACATTAAGAAACAAACAACTATCGCATGTTCACCGAGTGCAAAATTACAGAAATATTCTTTAT
>JAEEGL015964344.1_pt1 | contig 26718 bp, 16 predicted proteins | sample 9134231 | NCBI WGS metagenome assembly JAEEGL01 (sample SAMN16246548, study PRJNA631951) | gut metagenome | biome: gut microbiome; feature: rumen; material: fiber-attached | host: Bos | place: Iran: Karaj | collected 2018-10 | reverse complement strand
TTCCTGAGCAGCAGGGTCACAACAACAACGTTGACTACTGGATGGTAGTTACAGCTTCCAAGTCATTCGGTGACATCGAGTCTGATATCAAGGCTATCAACCCTCAGGGGCTTCCTCAGGACTTCTACGATGACCTTCTTGCTAACTACAAGGGCCAGCTTGCACTCTATGAGTCCAAGTACGCTAACGTAGACTGCCTCTTCGGTGGAGCACTTGAGTCAGTTACAGAGTATGGCACATCCCTTAAGGAAGAAGTATATCCTGAGTACCGTGATCAGCTTGTAATGTGCAAGCCTGAGGAGTTTGATGCTCTCTACGATGAACTCTCACAGAAGTATCTGGATGCAGGATACCAGGCAATTATTGACGAGAGAAAGCAGATGCTTGACGACGGTCTTACAACAAGACTTCAGTAATAACTAAAGGGCAAACAACCCCGAATAAAGCAATCGTTTTGGCGCTGTCACTAAAAAGTGGCAGCGCTTTTTTTATTATTGTATAATTATAGACAGATACTCGTTAATTCGTTTAGATTAAGGAGATCTTGAGGGTGGAAATAAAATACGTTTATACCGATCTTGAACTGTTTGGTGCGATCTTTTGCTGGATCGCAGCAATCTATCTTTTCATAGGAAGGTCCGTCATCAAGAAACAGTACAGGGCTTTGGCAAGTCTTGAAACTGCTATTGGTATTATGCTCTTTTTTGATGCCGCAGCGTGGTTTTACAGAGGAACCCCGGGGCATGCAGCATATCTTATCCTTTCCGTGGTCAATTTCTTAACTTTCTTAGCAAATGCAGCACTTCCGGTATTTTATGCAGTCTACATACGCCTGTCCATTAAGGGTGAAAAGGATGAGAGCAATCTGGTCAATGTTATCACGGGAATTGCTGTGATCGCGGCGCTGTTTATCGGTATTTCCCAGTTTAACGGCTTTCTTTACAGGATCAATCCTCAGACCAATCTCTATGAGCGTGGGCCGGGCTTTGCCCTCCTTACAATCCTGTTCATCATGGAGATGATAGTGGGGATCATGTTCATATATAAATACCGCCAGAATATCGAAAGACTAAGGCGTCTTGCCCTTCTTAGCTTTGTTCTGCTGCCTCTTTTCGCGGCGGTTATTCAGGTATTTGTTTACGGCTTTTCAATGTCCAATATTGCATGCCTTATCAGTGCCATGGTGATGTTCGGTCAGGTTCTTGATGACAACGCCAAGACCATGGTGGAAAATGCCATATTCATCAAGAAGCAGTCCGATGAGCTTATGGACATGAGGACCAGGATAGCTCTTTCCCAGATCAAGCCGGAGTTTATCTACAGCACCTTAAATTCAGTCTATGAGCTGTGCGACAGGGATGTTTTCAGGGCTAAAGAGGTAATTGTACACCTTTCAAATTATCTTCGCCAGAACATTGAATCCATCGATACTGACCGGTTGGTATCCTTTGAAAAAGAGCTTAACCATACCATGGTTTACCTGGAGCTTGAAAAGACCAGAAATCCCGGAAAATTTGAGGTGGAATACCACACCAGAGCCACATTCTTTGATCTTCCTGCCCTTACAGTCCAGCCCATTGTGGAAAATGCCTTAACCCATGGAATCTATAAGCTTCCTGATGGGGAAAAGGGTAAGATAATCATCTCCTCCGAAAAGGGCAATGGCTATGTGAAGATCACGGTCAAGGACAATGGAGTTGGCTTCGACATGGAAAAGATAAAAAGTGAAAGTGAAGAAAACCTCGTGTCAAGAAACCTTGCAGGAATACAGAATGTCCGCAACCGCCTTAAGATCATGGAGGATGCAGAGCTTCGCATAAAATCAGAGCCCGGTGTGGGAACGTCTGTAGACATCATAATTCCAACCAAAGGCTGACAAGAAAGGGCAATAGAGCATGTTAAAAGAGATAGTAAATGAAAACCGGGATCTGACCAGAGTGCTGGCCTTTGAATGGGAAGAGGAGGGCGTCAGCATCGGAAATGCGCTTTTTTTCACCATGGGCAGGACTGCAGCTCTTCAGAATATTGAGATAAAAGAGGAGTTTCGCGGCATGGGAATAGGAACCATGTTTATGGCGGACATTCTCTTTGAGCTCAGGGATAGGGGATACAGTATTGCAGCATTTAGTATAGTCCCTTCGGATTACCCTGCACTGTACAAAGTGGCAAAAAAGCTTCACATGGTCATACTGGAAAGAAAAGCCGCCTACTACAAATTTACATTGGCTGACCTTGAAAGACTTGACTGTGCCAAGGTTTCCCTGGATGGCCTAAAGAGCCTTAACAAGGCCACTGATGAGGAACTAAAGACCCTGGCTAATCTCATAGCAGAGAGCGAAGATGCGCCAATGTCCAGCCCGGTTTTCTCTGATAAGCTTGAAAAAGAGCTATCTCTTTTCCATGTAAACGAGGGCACTATAGACGGAGCTGTTTTCATGGATAAGTATGAAGACCACATTTATCTGTCATTTCTCTGGATCGACTCCGAGGATGCCAATCTTATCAGGAACCTCCTGACGGCAGTTTACCATCTGGGAGTTAAAAAATACGGCAAGGACACTGCCATCGAAGTGGCTGTGGTAAATGAGAAGGTTGACGGGTTACTTAAGATCCTGGTGCCTGATAAGGGAGAGCGGGCAGTAAAGGCCCTGGCAGACCTTACTATTCTTGATGATTTCTATGATGATGAAGAAGATTCTGACTTTTTTGCATGAGCTTCGTATAAATTGATAGCGCAGTAGTGAGAATGTATTTGTCACGCAAGGAGGAAATTTAGAATGCTTGACCATACACAGATCAACCTGACAGATGAACAGAAGCAGAAGGTGCTGAAGGTAGAACAGCTTGAGAAGGAAAGAAAAGAAAACCAGGGCGTCCAGATGGAGAGAGAGTCCCTTGTGGAGTACGAGAAGGACGCTACCCGGGCGAGAAGAACAGCTTTTGACGGCAAATATGCCGATATTTATAAGTCCTCAGGGGATTCATCCCTTGTAAGTCTTAAAAAGAGAGAGGACAGGATTGATAAAAAGGACAGGGACGACTTTGTAGAGGATCAGAAGTTCCAGGAGAAGTGGCTTAAGCACGATATGAAGGAGGCTGGTGAGAACTACAACAGGCTCTACAACCACCAGAAGGACTTCCTTATCGAGATGAGACAGCTCCTTAGGGCAAGCCGCGTCTTTGACAATGAGGTCAGGGAAGCTGCAGCCCAGGTTGTAAAAAGTCATCCCGAGTTCATGCCCACAGTGGCTGACAAGAACGAGAAGATCGAGAATATTTCAAGGCTCCTTACGGCATTCCTTCCCCAGAGGGAGTTCCATTTCTATCCTCCCAGCGGCAATCAGAAGGACCTGGTAAGTGATTTCCTTTCAGCCTTCAAGAAGAATCCTCTGGCCCAGACCATTAAGATGCAGGAGAGTCTTTCAGGAGAGCGCCTTTCAAAGGATTTTGGAGATGCTACAGCTGCATCCCAGAATTTCCGTATGCTCTACTGCGATATGAAAAAGAGAGAGATCATGTCCAAGGTTCTCCCTCTTGTTAAGGTCGGCCAGATGACCCGCACCGACAACGAGGCGGTTGAGGACATGAAAAAACAGGTTCCTGCATATCAGGAGCTTATCGATGCCCTTTCCGAGCTCAACGGCATAAGCCTTAAAATTCCTGTAGATACGGAATTTAACAGCAAATATGTGGATCCTGCCACAATCAAGAAGTCCGGTGAGAGAAAAGCCCAGAGAGAGATAAATCAGAGAAGAGGAATTCACGCAGTAAGCGGCATAAAGTTCGAAGACCTTGGCGTCAAGGAGCAGAGTGACCCTAAGTTCAGGGAGCGTGCTCTTGATAAGTTCTACAGCGCCTATGAGAAAGTCCGCGCCGTTGAAAAGACCAGGAACGATAAGTACAAGGAAACCCTTAACTTAAAGCTTGTTCTTCTTGGTGAGAGATTCGTTGAGACCCGTCTTACTGAAAAGAAATACAGAAATGCCAGGCAGTTCCTGAATAATTACGGACCATCCATCTATGAAGGTGAGAGAGTCATGACACAGGAGCCACTTCAGGGAATCCAGGTGGAGACACACACCGCTCATTACCACGCTGAGAGGTACATGAAGAAGGAACTGGAAAAGGCTGTTAAGGATGCCAACTACACCAGATTCAGAAGAGACAACCTTTCAAAGGTTCCTGCCGGAGCTTCCCTTCCCAAGGCTTTTCTTGAAAGAAACAAGGAAAAGGAGGAGCGAAGACTGCGCCTTCTTGAGCGCCGTATTGATGATCTTTACGGAGCTTTAGATCTCATGAAAAGAAATCGCAATTTTGAGGATGTTCTTCGAAATGCCAGAAGCGAAAAGCTCCTTCGCATCAAATCCCTTTATGAGCACGAGGTATCAAGGCAGGCTTCAAGGGCTATAGATGAAGAGGCAATGAACAGATGCGTGGTAAAGATGAACAGTGATATCGCATCAGCAGAGAGAGAGTTCAAGCTTCAGAGGCAGGCTGATCATAAAAACTATGGCCAGATTGAAGGCCTTACTGATAATGATTACAAGCTTACGGTTTCCGAAAATCTTATTAACCAGTGTAACCAGATGCTTGCAGATACCAAAAACAAGAGAATATATCTTAAGGTTAAAGAGGACTATGAGGCTCAGTTAAGGGATCAGAAGGATGCCTGGAAGAAGGATGACAAGAAGCAGAAGGCAAAGGAAAGATTCCTTAAGCACTACGGTATCCTTGGAGAGTATCACGCTGATTATCAGGAGAAGGTAGAACTCCTTCGCAGCAGTGAAGAGCAGCGGGAAGCAAGGCGCTTAAAGGCAGTCAGCAGCGTTGAAGCTGAGAACAATGCAAGTAAGCAGACTCTCTTGTTTGAAGATGCAAATGCCCACTGGGTTGTCCACATGGGAGGAGCCATCCACCAGCGCAACTATGTTATGCGTCTTATGGGTAATAACAGACTTGATAGCTTTTGCAATTACAAAAAGGAGGATATTCCAAAGCTCACAGATCAGGAAAAGGCTATCATACTTCTGGTAAAGGGAGGAAACAAGGACCTCTATAAGAGACTTGTTGCCCTTGATCCGTCCAAGAAGATAGATGAAAAAAATGCAGAGAAGGAATTTGACAGGATCATGGAGAAGTACAAGGCTCCACTGAATCTGCCTGAAACCAAGGGAAGATATTATCCTCCGGCTATAAAGGAAGAAATCCAGAAGATCTACGAACAGCACGAGGGCATTAACGGATACAACAAGCTGACAGGAAGGATGGGCTATTACGTAAAGGTCACACTTGATGAGGCCGAAGCTGACATCAGGTACAAGGAGACCGTAATAGAAAAGAACAAGGAGTATAACAGTTTCCTTAGCAGCTGGAAGAACAAGAATTTGATAGAGCCAGGGGAGGGCCAGGAGAAAAAGGCTTTTCTTTCTCCAAGAGAATATCAGAAGTACTTTAAGGCCCTTGAGGAGCTTAAGGCTTATCCTGCTGATAACAGCGAATATATGACAGCCCAGACGAGGAAGAGCTTTGATGATGTCATAGCAAAATACTCCAAGGATCTTAATGACACTGTAAAGCCCTTTAATGACTTTGCTTCAAAGACCTTCAAGCAGTCAAAAAAGGAGGTTGACACCAATATTCCCAAGCTCTTTACGGCAGGGACACTTACAAAGGAGCAGAAGGAGCAGCCAAAGCTCATCCATGGCATCTTTCTTGCTCAGAATGCGCTGAATAAGGTCAGGGAGACCTCAGATAATCTGAATAAGATTCTTTTCTACGGAACCGAAGAGAAGTACGAGAATAAGACCGGAATCGGCTTTATTCCCGATGCTCTTATAACCAAGGACATCTGTGAAGCCCATGAGTGGCAGGAAAAGACTGCCTCCAGGAAGCTTGTGGACTTCCAGGTGAAGATAAAAGAGGAAGTGGATGGAAGACTTTCAGAAGTCAACGCGATCCATGAGCTGAAGCAGAGCATTGAAAACTTCAAGGAAGAGGACTCTGTTCCTGAAAAGTATAAAGATATCCTTACCCCCAGACAGGTTAAGCTTCGCAAGATCAGTGAGCTTATCTTAAGGTGCAACAAGTACCTTGATAAGTACGACTGGAATGACAAGACAATGAAGAGTAAGGACAATATCTTTGGTAAAAAAGAGACTGCAGCCGAGGTCAAAAAAATGCTGGAGCAGATGTCAAAAGACTACCTGCCACAGCTTGAAGAGGAGTGCAACGGCAGGTTTGCCAAGTCTGATGACGAGGAAATGTGGGAGTTTAAGAAGACCCGGGATAAGGGCTATGGAACCTTCCAGTTTGCCAGCATTTCCACAAAGCACAGGCTGATGCTCAAGTACTCAAGGGCCTGGCATGTCCTTTCAAAGTACACGAAGGTAGATAAAAAGTCTCAGGAGGAATTCAAGAATAAGAAGAATGTCATCCTTCAGAGGTCTCTTAACTATGCAGACTACATGAACGGTTACTACACCGGAGATGAGAGCGAGGAGCAGGAGGAGAAATTCCTTGATCCGGAGCTTACCTACTACACTGAGCACAAGGAGAAGATAGAGAAAAAGAAGAAGGCTCTTGAAGAAAAGATTCAGAAGGAAATGGAAGAAGCCATGAAAAAAGCTCTCAAGGAGAGAAATGAGAGACTCATGGAACAGTTCCGGGATAAGCTTTCAAAGGACACAGATCTTGCCTATCATTATGAGAGGTTTAACAATGCTGTTGGAACACTTGAAGGTGCTAAGGCTCTTATGGCGGAAGATATGCATAAAGAGCTCGTTCCTGCAGATAAAAAGCTTAAGGCTGACGAGTATTATGATATCAAGGATCTTTATCGTTTACGAAAAGACAAACTTAGAAATGTGGTTATCAATCTTGATGATGCCTACGCAAGCAAGCAGTATCTTGAAGGAAAGATAAGATGCGGCGAGATACCGGATATCTTCAAACTTGATAATAACCATCCCACCATCGATATGATCCAGAAGAATGTCACGATCATTAACGATTACGAGAAGGAATACCAGAAGATACAGAACCTGAATGCCACAAGTCAGCTGGATCTGACAACTCAGTTTATGACATCCTGCGGAAATAGTGATGAGCTTAAGACCCTCAGGGATAAGTACGAGAAGGTTGACGATTTTGCCCTTCCTTCTCTTCAGAAGGAGATGGATCTTTTAGATAATGCTCTGGAGGTAGTAATTGACGGCGAGATCATCCTTAAGGACAGCCATACAGAGATCAATGATCCTGTAGTCCTTCTTGGAAGGGAAAAAGGCAAGAAGAAAGAGCCTCTTATCAAGAAGAAGACCAAGTATCGGGCAACCCTCAGGGATTTAAGTGATGAAACAGATGATAGTGACAGCATCTGGAATGCATTTACAGAAGAGGAAATGACACCTCAGACCAAGGTTGTGGACGGAGTTCAGACCTATACCAGGGACAGATACTATCAGGTGGATGAAGAGTCCCGCCAGAAGTTTGAAGATACTGCAGCTGTTACAGTTTATACAGCTACGATACTCAAGGGTAAGTTCTTTGAGAGGCTTAAGTTCAGAGTTGAGGGCATGGCCACCAAGCTTGCTGAGAAGATGATCAGCGGAAAAGACATCGACAAGAAAGACCTGGCGCTCATGGTGAGGTACGGTGAAAATACTTCAAAACTCCTTGACATGGCAGAAAAGCAGTATGAAAAGATAAATCTGGGCCAGAGAATATCGGATGAAAAGCTTGAACAGATCGAAAAGGGCGGTGCTGAGAAGTACAGCCACATGATCGATGTATTTACAGAGCTCACCAGCGGAAAGAATGCACCTTTTATCAGGAGGATGGAGGAAGCCTTTACCGGTGCCATCGAGAAGAAGCGCAGCGAGTTCCAGATGAAGAAGGAAGCTCTTTTATCCGGATACGCACAGGCACCTGCTGATCAGAAGGAAGGACTCCTTGATCAGATCAAAGCTCTTTCTACAGAGATACAGGAGATTGTTGGCTATGTATCCAAGTGGCCTGCAAGGTTCTCAAGATTTGAGAGCGTCATGATCCAGGATAAGTATTCAGCCTTCTCAAAGGAAGAGGCTACTGATGAGACAACGGTTGGAGAGGATAAGCAGTCCCTGGCATCAATGCTGATGGAGTGCAAGCTCTTTTCACAGGATGCCTCCGGAAAGCTCAAATATGAGAGGGAAATGTATGGAAAGGTCCAGAAGGCCATGAAGCCATATACTGATACCTTTAATGCGCTTAATGACAAGGTTTACTACAAAAAAGAGGATCTTGAGACTGCAAAGAAGCTCATAGACGACTATACAAACCTTCTTAAGGGCGAGGATTTTGTCACCTACTTTAAGGATGGAGACAAGGCAAGAGCTCAGCATATTAAGGGCAACAAGGGCAGGATCGAAAGACTGTATACAAAGGTTGAAGAGTCTGTAGAGGCCAGGGATCTCATGAACAGACAGCTTGAGATCCTTCAGAACAGCCTTATGCTTGAAGGAAAAGAGGACTTCCTTGAAAGCAGCGAAGTTAAGAACCTTCATACCTACAGAAAGCAGTTCATCGCCCTTCAGTCAGATAAGGTATTTGGCAAGCTCCTTGCAGGTAACAACGAGTGCGTAGCTGAGATGAATGAGCAGATCAATATGCAGGTATCAAACATCGATCAGAGGCTTGCCGTTGATAAGAACAATGCAGGCTCTGTCAAGAAGGCAGCTGCCATAAGAAAAGAACTGGATAAGATACTTGTTGACGGCCAGAAGATAGCAGCCAGGGTTGCAGCCAATAAGGATAAGCAGGTTAACAAGAAAGATATTGAGAAGATCCTGGGATTCCAGGGACGTCTTATGGAGATCACCAATGACCAAACTGTTCAGGCTCTTTCAAAGAACGGTCTTCCCGGCCTTTTCAATAAGGCAAAGGCCGGACTTGAGTCCCTTACAAAGGCTCTCTCAGGAAAGACACAGGCTAAGGCTGTTGATCTTGGATGGAATAACAATGATGGAAACCTCTTTGAAGGTTTCTAAGAAGAGGGGTATATTTTTTACAGATCAGTGCAGACCTGATCTTTGCCAAGGGCTTTTGCCCGGTACATGAGATCATCAACTCTGTTTATTGTATCCTGAATGCCCTCATCACATTTGTGTCTGGTAACACCGACACTGATGGTGATGGGGGTTTCTTTTTGGGAATCTTCATTTACTTTGAAGTGGATCATGTCCGCGATCTCTTTTGCCCTTACGGCTTCGCATCCGGAAACAAGTATCATGAATTCTTCGCCACCCCAGCGACCTGCTTCTACGCCCGCTATATCTGATACATAGCCTGATAAAGTCCCGGCGATGCACTTAAGTATTGCATCTCCCTTTGCATGGCCGCACTGATCGTTGAACATTTTAAAATCATCAACATCAAACATGATCAGATACCAGTTGTCAGCGGCATTGTCGGATTCACGATCATTGGATTCATATATCATTCTCTCAATGGCACCGCGATTTAAAAGCCCCGTCATGGCATCGTGGGAGGCCTTATAAAGCATATCCTGCAACTGATCGTTCTTTTCCATGAGCTCGTCTGTGATGGTGTTGATGAAGATGGCCAGGCGGGCAGTGATGGGCATGCTGGCGTTTCGCTCATAGGTTTCAAGGTCTATATCAGGAAGGGCACCGGCTGCACCTTCTCTCATGGCAACAGTTACGATGGAGAGGTTATTTAAAAGAGAAACTCCCCTGTGACGCAGGATCTCACCCAGTGCGCTAAATCCCGTGGCATGCATATGTCTGGATATCAGTGATACTTCAACGGCGTCATTTTCTGCCCAAAAGAGCTTTCGCCCCATGCAGTTCACTATGCTTACAACCTGGGGAGAAAAATCACGGATCATTAAAATGGTCTGTTTGGTGTGGTCGATGATCCTTCTGGGATCCCCATAGGTGATCCTTACTCTGCTTCCCTGGGGAATGTTTGAGGACATGACAATAGATCCGTCCTCATTGACGGACTTTGCGTGTCTTATGTAGGCGGTGTCGCTGTCTATGCGCACCTCCAAGGGGAATTCCAGGGCATTGTAAAAGAATTTTTCATCCTTCTTGATGTGAAGGTAGTGGTTGTAGACTTCGTAGGCAGGCTTGCCGTCAAGCTCGTAGACCACAGGGCCTTGGGATCTTGTAACAACAAGAGGATAGCCGATGGGCTTCCATCCAAACATTCTGTTTGCCTGAAGATGGAGGTCTTTTCCCTGATAGAGAACATACACCGAACCGGTGTAGCTTACAGGACCTTCGCCGGCAAATATAAAGGGCTGTCTCTTGTCATCCCCTACAGCTACGCCGCCGAAGATAACGATATCCTCAGGAAGGGCATCAATGATACCGCCCACACTTTCAAGCCTTTCGTAGGAGGTGGCAGTGACAATTTCAAGAGCCTTAAGATCGGGAATATTCCTTGCTTTTTCCAAAAGCATATTGGGGTCAAATTCCTCATCATAGGTTGTATGGACCTGTACCAATGTTCCAGGGTCCTCAAAGATAATGGCTGTGACTACAAAGTCTTCGTCATTCATTTTGTCGTCGTAGATCATTCCGGTGGCGCTGCAGCCAAAAACAGGAACACCGGAGGCTTCTTGTTTAAGGACGTTTCGTATGTACTCAAGCTTTTTTAGATTGTCCTCCAGGTCATATGGAACATATACATGGAAAAGAGCAGTGCTGCCTGATCTTAAATCAGTTGCCCAGCTCCTTATGGTTTCTTCAAATATGTCGCTTAATGTGGTATGCAGCAGCTTCAATTTAATCTCTCCCACTTAAAGAACATAGTTACAAAAATATTTTAACTCAATCTAAGATGTATAGCGATAAAATTAGTCTAAAATATCGAGAATAAATTGAGGACAATTTGTAAACATTGGTGGTGTTATTGACGATATAATATAATAAAGTATGCGATAAATAAAGTTTGTTTTGGCGGAGAAGCTGACTGATGGAAACGCTCTTGGTAGGTAACACAGGTTATTTTACAAAGGATACCCTGGAGACTGCATTTGCAAATGATGCAGTTGTTATTTGTGATGAGCTAAAAGACGCCCACAGGGATGGGAATGTCACTTACTTTAAGCAGCCTGTTATGAGCGACAAATTTAAAAGGCTCTTTGATACCTACGGGTTTCAGAGGGTTATTTTTGTGTCCAAGACCCTGTGCAAGAACACCAATGAAACCGGGGAAATGGACGAGCTGAGGCGTGTTTTCTCCCTTAGCCAGAAGCATTCCGTAAAGCAGTTTTTATATATTGTCTCTGATGAGGCCCTTGTTGATGTTGAAAACAGTGATGCCATCATCTTCAGCTCCACTGCCAGCATCTGTAAATACTATGCAGAGAGATATCACATCGACGTAAAGATAGTTTACAGCCCATACCTTATGGGCATAAGCAACAAAAATGATTACTGGTGCAGGATCCTGAAACAGGTTGAAAACAGGGAATGGGTGGAGATAAAGGCCCTTGAAGATGAGAAGGCATACTTTTTAAAGATGCCTGATCTTGCACAGTTTATGGCAAGACTCTTTGATGACTGGATAATTGACGAGGACGGGAAAGCCTCTTTTGAAGAAATATATCTAAAGAGCGGCGGCAGGACCACCTATGGCCAGATAAGGGAGGTTATCCTGAAGTTCTATCCCAAGGCCCATATTGCCCTTACAAAGTCCGGGATCAAGGGAAAGATCGAACATGGCGAGGACAAGGCCAGAACCACCTATGGCTGGTATGCCAGGGAAGACGCCTGCTGGGATTTTGAAGGATATATAAGGGATTTCCAAAAAGAGTATCATCAAAAGCCGAGCATCGGCCAGAGGATAAGAGAGAGGTTAAAGCTAAAGCGCACTCCTTTCATGCTCATTGAGCTTTTTGGCGGCGCTGCCCTGGTGGAGCTGTATAACTATCTTTCCAACGGAAGCGTGCAGTTTAAGATAATCGATGTGAGGATGCTGTTTGTTATCCTTATGTCTCTTATTTATGGAACAAGGATCGGGGCACTAACTGCGTTTATAGAGATCGCATCCCTTGTGGCGGCATACCATTTTGAGGGTACCAATGCGCTTTTGCTGTTCTATGATCCGGGAAACTGGGTAGCTTTCATACTCCTTATGGTGGCAGCTGCCATCTGCGGCTATATCAAGCAAAAGAACGAGGAGGATATCTCTTTTGTCAACGAGGCAAATGAGACCTTGAAAAACGAGAACTCCTTTATTACCCAGCTCTATCAGGAGGCCATGGACTACAAGAATCAGTACAAGTCCGATCTTATAGGCAGCAGGGACGGCTTCGGAAGAATTTTCGATGTTGTTAAAAAGCTCAGTACCACAGTGCCTGAGGAAATCTTTGCCGAATCTATCCCTGTAATGGAGGACGTACTTAATAACAAGTCTATAGCCATATATACCATAAACGATTCCAAGGCCCGTTTTGCCAGACTTAACGTGTGCTCCGAACAGCTTAGCCATATACTCAAAAAATCCATTGATCTTGATGAGTACAGAAGCGTTATTGATACCCTTCAGGAAAATGATATCTGGTTTAACAATGATGTCCGGGAGGGTTACCCTACATATGTTGCAGGTATCAAAAACGATGGCCTTGTGACGGTACTTATCATGATCTATCAGGTAGAGTACCTTCAGATCAGCACCTATTATGCAAACCTGATAAGGATCCTTAGCGGACTTATGGAGAACTTCATCATCAAGGCCTGGGAGTACCAGCAGGCTGTGGCTGCCAAGACCTATGTTGAAGGAACAAACATCACCAAGACCCAGTATTTCCTCCAGCAGTTTACCATTCAGAAGGATATGATGGACAACAAGCTTACCAGTTTCAGGTTGATCAGGATAAAGCCTGAGGGCAGGAGCCTTAGTGAAATGGATGAGATGTTCCAGTCCAAGATAAGGAATAACGATATTGTGGGACTTGGAAAAGATGGAAATGTTTACCTTCTTGCTGCCCAGGTTGATGAAAGCAGCGAGGGAATAGTACTAAAGAGATTTAGGGATATGGGGCTTACCTGCGATATTGTGGAGAACGTTACATGAATGTTCTGATGATTGTTCCGATTCATTTTTTCATAGTTGGACTTTCATATCTCCTTATGAGACTGCACGTTTTGAAAATTGATAAGCAGATGCTTGTGATCATCGCGTGCATTCCCATCTGGGGGCTGATTAGTGCGCTTATCGTCAGCTTCCTTATAAGGACAGGAAGGGTTGGGCAAAATACAAAGGATCTGGAAGTTATGCATGGCAATCCTGAGGGGGAAGCGGCGATCGTGGTGGAAGCACCGGAGAGTGCCAATGTTGTGCCCCTGCAGGACGCTCTTTTAATGGACGATTCGGCAACAAAGAGATCTGTCATGCTGGATGTGCTTATGAGCGATACAAGGGATTACCTGCCTGTTATCAATGAGGCCAGGATGAATGATGACGTAGAAGTTGTGCACTATGCGACCACGGCAATGGTGGAGCTGTCCAAGGAGTATGAACTAAGGCTCCAGGAGTACAGCACGGAGTATGCCCTTGATCCGGAAAAAGAGGGGCTTCTGGATAAATACATCTCTTTCCTTGAGCAGTATGTCTCCAGCAACATGATCCAGGGGCAGCTCCTTGAGATCCAGAAGAATACCCTGCAGCAGCTCCTTATGGAAAAAGTAAACAGAGACCCCAATCCGGAAGTCTTTGAAAAGTTCATACTGGCTCTTTTATCCTCAGGCCAGCTGTCCATCGCAGATGTGGCACTGGGCAGGATGGAGGAACTGTTCCCCGAGGATGATAAGACCTTTAAGCTGCGTTTCAGATACTGCTACATGACTGGCGCCGGAACAAAGATCAGGGAAATGGTGGACCAGGTCAACAGCTCCGACAGATATTACTCCAAGGAAATCCGTGACATGGTGAGCCTTTGGGATGATGCAAAGAAGGAGAGCAGTGCATGAAGAATAAAAGATTTCGTGAACTGATCGCCATTGCGCTGGGCTTTATCCTGCTTTTTACTGTGCTCCTTATAGAAAGAATCGGGATCATGTATGAAGATACCTCCTCGGAGGTAGGGCTTCTTTCTGACGATAACATCACTCATATGAAGGAGGCCAAAAGGGAAAAGACCTGTCTTCTTTTGTGGCAGTCCTCGGATGAGGCAAGCGTTAAGGCATACAGGATATATGACCAGATCCTTACGGACATGAGAGTGCCCTACGACAGTGCAGATATTGACCAGCCCCACGACGACCTTGGCAAGCTAATTGAAAAATATAAGGATGTCGTTCTGGCAATGGGCAACCTTGAGATAATTGGCGACGATATCATGACCCTTACGGGCTGGGTAGGAAATGGCGGAAGGCTCCTTCTTGGGATCCCGCCCTACAAGGGAGATATCTTTAATTTTATTTCCGGAAAACTGGGAATACTCAGCTGCGGAGATGATTACGCCCTGGTGGAGGAGTTTGTTTCCGATGAAAACTACATGCTGGGGGCCCAGACTTCATACCCGATAATTGACGGCTATGAATCAGCTCTTTCCGTGGTGCTGGATTCCTCTTCAAAGGTTTATGCCCACACGGGGGAAAAGAACGTGCCCCTGGTCTGGTCCAGGGACTACAAGAAGGGCCGCTTTGTTGTGTGCAATTTTGGCTATTCCGAGAAGGCTTACAGGGGAATATATTCAAGCGCATATACACTTTTGGATGATGTATTTATTTATCCTGTGATCAATGCCTCTGTTTTTTATCTGGATGACTTTCCATCTCCCGTTCCCGCAGGAAACGGTGAGTATGTGAAAAGAGATTACAACATGGGCATAGCTGAGTTCTATTCCCGGGTGTGGTGGCCCGACATGCTGTCCATGGCAAAGGACCACGACATTAAGTACACGGGACTTATCATAGAGACTTATCAGGACAAGACAGAAGGGGAGCTTCCTTCCAACAACAGCACTGCAAATTATTACTACTACGGAAATCTGCTGCTGAATCAGGGAGGCGAACTTGGATATCACGGCTACAATCATCAGCCCCTGTGCCTTGATAACTTTGAATACAAGCAGGAGCTTGGCTACAAAACCTGGGAAGACTACGAGGTGATGAATAAATCCATTAAGGAGCTCATCCGTTTTTCCTCCAGCATTTTCCCGGGACAGGAGATGAGCGTTTATGTTCCGCCCTCAGATATCCTCTCGGAGGAGGGCCGAAGAATGCTGGGGATCGATTTTCCCCAGATCAAGTGCATTGCCAGTATCTATCTTGAAGGAGAGGATGAGTACGAGCAGGAATTTTCGGTTTCCGAGGATGGAATTGTTGAGACTCCCCGTATAGTTTCAGGCTGCGTACTTGACGATTACATGAAGATAACAGCCCTGGGTGAGCTTAACCTTCATTTTATCAGCTCCCACTTTATGCATCCCGACGACCTTCTGGATGAGGACAGAGGAGCAGACATAGGCTGGGAAGTGCTTAAGGGAAGGCTTGATGACTACATGACCTGGGTGGATGAATCGGGAAAAGACATCAGACACCTTCGGGGCTCGGAAGTGGCAGGCGCCGTTCAGAGATATGTCAATCTGGTACCGGACTATGAGGTTCAGGATAACAGCATTGTCCTTACCAATGATGGAATGATAGACAGCTGCTACTACCTGATCCGTGATAATGACGGGACGCTTTCTGAGGCCTATGGCGGAGAGCTGGTAAAGCTAAATGATACCCTTTATCTTTTAAAAGCCCAGGCAAAAAGAGTGACCATGACCAGGAGATAGTTTTAATGAGAATATGCCTTATTCTGGAAGGAAGCTATCCGTATACCTTCGGCGGAGTTTCTTCCTGGACCCATAACTACATAAAGGCAATGCCCCAGCATGAATTTGTCCTTTGGGTGATAGGGGCAAAGTCTGCGGACAGAGGCGTATTCAAGTATGAGCTTCCTGAAAATGTATCGGAGATCCATGAGGTTTTTCTGGATGAAGCGCTGACCATAAAGGCGGGGAAAAAAGACAGATTCAGGCTAAATGATGATGAGAAGGACACGCTGAAGAAATTCATCGATTGCGATAAACCCGACTGGGACATTCTTTTTAATATGTTTCAGGACAAGAATTACAATCCGGCAAGCTTTTTAATGAGCGAAGCATTTCTTGATGTGCTCACTGACCTGTGCAGGGAAAAATACCCTTACGTGGCCTTTGCCGACACCTTCCATACCATCAGGTCCATGCTGCTTCCTGTGCTTCACATTATAAAAAGCAAGGTTCCGGAAGCTGATGTTTATCACACCATATGTACAGGGTACGGAGGACTTCTGGCAGCCCTTGCCCATTACGTTACAGGAAAAAACGTAATCCTGACGGAGCACGGGATCTATTCCAGGGAAAGAGAAGAGGAAATAATAAGGGCCAGGTGGGTTACGCCGGCTTTTAAAAGGCACTGGATAAGATTCTTTTATATGCTCTCGGATGCAGTTTACAAAAGAGCTACCTATATCACATGTCTTTTTGGAAATGCCGGGAAGATCCAGATGGAGCTTGGGGCAGCGCCTGAAAAATGCAGGGTCATCCCCAATGGAATCCATTACGATAGGTTCTGCGACATTCCGCTCAAGGAAGAGGATGGATTTGTTGATATCGCGGCTGTCATCAGGCTTGCGCCCATTAAGGACGTAAAGACTTTGATCTATGCCTTTAACGAGCTTTGTGGCATGAGAAAGAATGCAAGGCTCCATATCCTCGGGGGAACGGACGATGAGGAATATGCCAAGGAGTGCCATGACCTGGTAAAGAGCCTTGGCCTTAAGGATGTATTCTTTGCGGGACAGGTAAATGTCATAGAGTACATGACTAAGATAGATTTCACCATTTTGACCAGCATATCTGAGGGACAGCCCCTGTCGGTGCTTGAGTCCTTTGCAGCAAGAAGGCCCGCTGTGACAACGGATGTTGGCTGCTGCAGACAGCTCATTGACGGTGAGGAGGGGGACGTCTATGGAACCGCTGGCTTTTGCGTTCCGCCCATGCACAGGGAGGCTCTTGCAAATGCCATGGACAAGCTATGCAGTAGCAGAAAGCTTAGGGAAGAAATGGGAGAGATAGGCAGGATGCGGGTTGAGAAGTTCTTCAAGCATCCGGATATGATAAAGAGATATGCATCGCTCTACAAAGGTATCTGATATATGGCAGGAATTGGTTTTGAGTTAAAAAAGCTGTTTAAGGCTACAGGTGTTTTGTCAAAGCTTCGGGCTTACGGTTATACCGGCATGGTCACCGCCGGTCCCATGATCCTTGGCTTTATTTTCCTGTTGTCTATTCAGGTCATAGCAAAGAGATTTGGCTTTTCCGAAAAAGACAGCGAGACACTAACCAGCATTATCACATATTCTCTTCTGGCATCCATGGTATATAGCAGTATCTTCTCCATGGTGCTGACAAGATATGTGGCGGATCTTTTGTATGAGCACAAGGAAGAGGATGTTATCCCATCCCTGGAGGGAATACTTGCGATCATGCTTCCTTCGGGAGCAGTTTTATGGGGAGTATTTTTGTATTTTTCAGGGGTGACGTTCCTGCAGGGATTTCTGGCCCTTATGCTGTTTGAAACCCTTCTTGCAGCCTGGACTGAGATGAATTATCTCTCTGCCATTAAGGATTACAAGGGAATCCTGATCTCCTATGTGGCATCCATCGGAACGGCAATTGTTGTGGCAAACCTTGGCTGCAGCATATTTGGGGGCAGCATAGAGCTTATGCTATTTAGTGTGGTTCTTGGATATGGAATGATGATGTCCATAGACTTTGGGCTTTTGTATGGCTTTTTCCCAAATTCCCAGAAGAACCACTTTGACTTCCTTCCATGGTTTGATGAGTACTCGGACCTTATGGTCATAGGACTTACCACCAATATAGGACTCTTTTCACATCTGGTGATCGCCTGGTTTGGCGGCTTTGGACATAAGATAACGGGACTGTTTTACTCTGCGCCACAGCACGATATTTCGGCTCTCTTTGCATTTATGACAATACTGATCACCACCATCAACTTCGTGGCTTCCGTGGAGGTAAATCTCTATCCCAAGTACAGGAAATACTACGACCTGTTCAACGGACAGGGCTCCATCTCAGAGATAGAGCAGGCGGAAAAAGAGATGCTGACGGTCCTTGACCATGAACTTATCTATACTGCCAGAAGGCAGTTTTACGGAACTGCACTGATACTTAGCGTTGGACTTATTATCTTAGAGCGCCTTCCCCTGGGCTTTGACGCCCTCATGGAAGGATATTTCAGGATCTTGTGCGTGGGGTACGGAGCCTATGCAGTTGCCAATGTGCTGACTCTTGTGCTCATGTACTTTACCGCCTATGAGGATGCCAAGAAGGCCAACATAGTATTTGCCGTGACTACCACGGTATGCTCTCTGGGATCTGTGTTTCTGGAGGCAAAATACTATGGATTTGCCTTTGCATTCGGAAGCATTGTTTATCTGCTATATGCAACAGGCAGACTTATGAAATATACAAAGAGACTTCCATATCATATTTTAAGTACTCAGCCTATGTACGTGGCGCCTAAGAGGGGACTTGGAACAAGGCTGTATATGAGGATCAAAAAATGAAAAATGGTGTCGGAAAGATCATTTTAATAGGGCTTTTACTTGTGGCCATAATTGCAGGCAGTACTCTGTACACGAAATTCCTTGTACCTGAGATTACAAGTGAAAATGAGAGCTACGAGAGCGTAAGTATTGCAGCCTCGCAGGAGGATGGGCACCTCAGGGATAAGGCTCTTTTGTACGATGATGGCAATGAAGTGGTGACCATGTATCTTACAGTGTTTAAGGGCAATGTCTCTGAAGGGACTGACCATACCTGGGAAGAGATCAATACCTATTCTGCCTACTACTATGACGAAAACGGCATAGACAGGTATAAGGTGGAAGCTCTTTTGCAGGTGGGTGACGAAAACGGGATCCCTGCAGGAAACCTTGGCTACGGTGAGACTGTGCCCAATTCCATAGTTCAGATAAGAGGACAGACCTCCAGCAGAAATGAGCAAAAGAACTATAAGATAGAGCTTAAGGAAAACAAGGGAAGCTGGAAAGAGCAGACCACCATAGCCTTGAACAAGCATATGACCGATGGACTAAGGTATCGAAACAAATTGGGATTTGACCTGCTTTCCGGCATTGATCAGCTCATGAGCCTAAGAACTACCTTTGTGCATCTGTATGTAAATGATCTTACGGATGGCGCCGACGACGGATTTGAAGATTACGGGCTGTACACTCAGGTTGAGCAGCTCAACAAGACAGCCCTTAGGACCCATGGCCTTGATAAGACCGGGCATTTATACAAGATCAATTTCTTTGAGTTTTTCAGGTATGAGGACGTAATAAGGTTAAGTACCGACAAAAAGTACAACAGGACTGAATTTGAGAAGTACCTTGAGATAAAAGGTAATGAGGATCACACAAAACTCATAGACATGCTTGAGGATGTGAACGACTACGGAATGCCAATTGAAGAAGTGATAGACAAGCACTTTGATATGGAGAACCTTGTCTACTGGATGGCATTTAACATGCTTACGGGAAATGCGGACACCCAGAGCAGAAATACTTACCTGTACAGTCCGCAGAATCTGGATACCTGGTATTTTTACTGCTGGGATCTGGATGCATTTTTCAGAAGGACTGAGAACGAGATCGTAAATAACCAGGATGCCGGAAGCTGGGATCAGGGTGTAAGTAACTACTGGGGCAATGTTCTTTTCTGCAGGTGCCTTAAATCGGATAAATTCAGACAGGAACTGGACAAGGCGGTAACGGACTTAAAAAGCTACCTAAGCCGGGAAAGATTGACTTCAATGACTAAAGCCTATGATAAGGTGGTAAGACCCTATGTCTATTCTGAACCTGACATAATGTATGCACCTCTGACACCTGAAAACTACGATCTTGTAGAAGAAAAACTGCCATCCCTGGTGGATGATTATTATGAGAGGTATTTGGAGTCCCTGGAAAAGCCCATGCCATTCTTTATTGGCACGCCCCAGAGCACAAACCTTGGAATTACCTTCCACTGGGATTCAAGCTATGATTTCGACCAGGAAGACATAACCTATAAGGTTGTTGTTGCCAGAGATCTTGAATGTACTGATGTTGTTTACCAGTATGAAGGCAAGTGGGTATCCTTCAAGGGGGATTATCTGCCGGAGGGACAGTATTTTGTGAGAGCAACTGCCACCAATGAAAGCGGCTACACCCAGGATGCCTTTGATTATTATGAAACCGAGCACGGCAAGGAATACGGAAGACTGTGCTTTTATGTGGATGCTGATGGTAATATTACAAGATATTCTGTAGAAGAGTAGAGAACATGGAAAAATACAGACATGAGCTCAAGTACCTGATAAGCTATCCGGAATACGAAGGGATAAGGCGGCGGATGCTTCCCTATTTTAGCCTTGATGAGAATGCTAGGGATGGGGAGTACAGCATAAGAAGCCTGTATTTTGACGACTTCTATGACAGCGCTTATGAGGAAAAAGAGGATGGTATCTTTTTCAGAAAAAAATATCGCATAAGGATCTACAACTATTCCGATGGCAGCATAAAGCTTGAGCGCAAGAAAAAACAGGGCAAGTACATATTTAAGGAATCCGCCGGGCTCACCAGGCAGGAGTTTGAGAGGATACTTGATGGTGACTATGAATTTCTTTTAAAGAGTGAAAAAAATCTCCTTCAGGAATTCTACATCGAATGTGTTTGCAACGTGATGAGGCCAAGGGTGATAGTGGACTATGAGAGAACGCCCTTTGTCCTTGATGCGGGGACTGTAAGGGTCACCTTTGACAGGGCTGTAAGGGCAGCAGTAGGTGGCTTTGACATCTTTGAGAAGGATCTGCCGACGCTTCCTGCCATGGATCCGGATAAGCTCATTATGGAAGTAAAGTATACGGAGTTTCTTCCGCAGCTGGTAAGACAGCTCCTTCCCCCAAGGAGCAGCGAGTTTGTAAATGCTTCAAAGTATGTTATCTGCTGCGACAGGACAAAATATCTTCGTGAAAAAGAGTACTTTGTAGATGAAAAATATATCCTGTAAATGATCATGTCAAACTAATAGGAGACGAATATGAGTGTAAAAGACTTTATCAAAAATTCGGTTCTTACAGCTGAAAATTACAGCCAGGTTGATGTCCTTGAGATCGCACTTTCCCTGGTGATAGCTCTTATCCTGGGAATCCTGATCTACCTGGTGTATAAGCGCTTCTATGCAGGGGTGGTATATTCCAAGGCCTTTGCTGTCACCCTTATAGGTATGACAGTGCTGACCTGCATGGTTACCCTGGCCATAAGCACCAATATTGTTATTTCCCTTGGTATGGTAGGTGCGCTTTCTATAGTGAGGTTCAGAACTGCCATTAAGGATCCCTTGGATCTTCTGTATCTGTTCTGGGCAATAACAAGCGGGATAACCGCCGGAGCAGGAATGTATGTGCTGACCTGCGTTTCGGCGCTTATCGTAATTATCATGATCGCAATCTTCTATTCAAGGCCCTCAAAAGGCAGTATCTATGTGGCTGTCATACACTACGAAGGCACTGATGCCGGTGATGATATCATGAGAGCTTTCGCAAAGAACAAACATTTCCTTAAGTCCAAGACTCTTAGGGGAGATGTGACAGAGCTTGCTGTGGAGGTATATTGTAAGGGTGACAACTTTACTTTCGAAGAAAGAATAAGAGATATCAAGGGTGTTAAGGATGTTACACTGATCCAGTACAACGGCGAGTATAACGGCTGATCCTGGAACTATGAATGTGGGGAAATACTCATATGAACAAGTTAAAGTGGCCTCTGATAATAATCGGGGTGATATTTGTAACCGGCATTTTTATTGGAGTAAGGGTAATGCGTATAGGCAAGATAACGGGAAAAACATATAAATACAGCGAGGGAAGCACTGCTGTTCATAATCCGTATATCGGATATGCTCCAAGCACTGATTCCGTGAGTCTCTGCGAAAAGTCTACCCTTGTTTATGCTGAGATCCTTTGGAGCGAGCTTGAGCCGGAAGAGGGAAGGTTTGACTGGGACAACTTTGAAAATGTCCATCATTTGAGCAGATGGCGTGATGAGGGCAAGAAGCTGGTCCTTAGGTTTGTGTGTGACAAACCGGGAAAGGAAGCCCATATGGATATCCCAAATTGGCTTTATGATAAAACCGGTGATGGGGCAGAGTACGACATAAGCTACGGAAAAGGCTACTGTCCGGATTACAACAATGAGGATTTTATAGCTGCCCATGAAAAGGCCATAAAAGAAATTGCCGATCATTTCAGAGGTGAAAATTTCCTTGCTTATGTGGAGCTTGGAAGCCTTGGACACTGGGGAGAATGGCATACATATTATGCCGCAGACATTCCCCGTATGCCGGAAGTGGTAGTCAGGACCAGGTATGTGCAGCATTATGTCAGCTCTTTTGACTATTGCATGCTCCTTATGAGAAGGCCCTTTGCTGAACTCCCGGAGGGGGCAGGGGTATTTAATGACATGACAGGTATTGCCAATGATACTATCTTGTGGCTGAAGTGGATAGAAGAGGGCGGAGACTACAATGAAACCGGGGAAAAGGGCGCTATCAAAGCAGTCCCTGATATATGGGAAAAAGCTCCTGTGGGAGGTGAGTTTGCCAGCTCTGTGCCCATAAGTGTCATGATCGGGAGAGATTATGACAATACGGTGGAACTCCTTAAGAAGTCCCATATGAGCTTTATCGGGCCTATGGTCCCATACCTGAAAAGAGAAAATCTTGAGTTTTACGACTCAGCGGACAAGCTGCTTAAATATGTGGGTTACAGGTACAGGATAAGCAGTATGAACCTGAAAGTAGCCTTTGGAATGGATCACATTGATTGCAGGGTGAAACTCATAAATGACGGCGTTGCCCCTATCTACTTTGACTATACTCCCTGCATTTATGTGGAAATACCGGGACAGGAAGAGATGGAAAGATATGAGCTTGATATAGACCTTAAGACTCTGTGCCAGGATCAGGAAAAGGAAGTGGTTGTAAACCTTCCAAAGGATATTTTAAATACCACAGGAGCAAGAATCTATGCCGGGATTGAAAATAACAAAACCGGAGAGGCTGAAGTATTGTTTGATATGGAGGCTGAAAGAAAAGGGAACTTAAGCCTTTTGTGGGAAAATGAATAGTACTTCCTTTAAATCTGTGAGATCTCTTCCTGGGTCAGGATCTTGGCGCCTTTTCCGATAAGTCTTGCCTCAGCAGCCTTGGTGTCGGCTACACGGAAGATCATTACCGCTTTGTCTGTGTCTTTTCCTCCGGGGAAGGCATACATGTACTCGATGTTGACGTCGGCTGAAGCAAAGATCTCAAGGAGCTTGTCAAGGCCGCCGGCTTCGTCCGGTATCTCGATGGCAAGAACCGGTGTAAGACTTGCCACGAAGTCGTGCTCCTTTAAGGTGTTGACTGCGCTGATGGCATCGTCAACTATAAGTCTTGCTATGCCAAAGTCCTTGGTCTCTGCCAGGGATGTGGCTCTCATATCAATCTGGTGCTCTGCAAGAACACCTGTCATTTTCTTAAGTGTTCCGGGTTTGTTTTCAAGAAAGACGGATATCTGCTGTACGCTCATGGTCATCCTCCTGCGAATAAAGTTGTTGGTGGATATAATACGGATTATTCCGCTGCGCTCTCATAATCCTACACACATTCGGAATCCGCATTATCATGCTACTTCCTCATGTGTGTTTGGGTCAGAAGTACAAAATGCTTAACATGTGAACATGTACGCATCTTGTATTTCTGACCCTATTATATCATATCAGATCTTACGTTTGTCGATAACTCGAACTGCCTTGCCCTCAGACCTGGTGATGGACTTAGGTGCAAGGAGAGATACCTTGGCCTTGATGCCAAGCATGGACTTAAGGTCAGCTGAGAGCTTGTTCTGTCTTGCCTCAACCTCACCCAGATTATCGTTGAACATCTCAGGAGTCATCTCAACCTGAACGTCAAGGGTATCAGTGTTGTTTACGCGGTCAACTACGATCTGGTAGTTAGCTGCATAGCCGTTGTTGAGAAGCACAGTCTCGATCTCGCTTGGGAATACGTTTACGCCGCGGATGATGAGCATGTCATCGGATCTGCCCATGGGCTTGTCCATTCTGATAAAGGTTCTTCCGCAGGAACATTTCTCTCTGGAGACTCTGCAGATGTCCCTTGTGCGGTAGCGGATCATTGGGAATGCTTCCTTATCTACAGCGGTAAATACTAATTCACCCTGGCTTCCCTCAGGAAGGACTTCCTCAGTTTCAGGGTCTATGATCTCAACAATGAAGTGGTCCTCGTTGACGTGCATTCCGCGCTGTTCTGAGCACTCAAATGCTACGCCGGGACCTGAGAGCTCTGTAAGGCCATAGATATCAAAGGCCTTGATGCCCATGGTCTGCTCGATGGAATGACGCATTTCCTCACTCCATGCCTCAGCGCCGAAGATACCCGCTTTAAGAGGAATATCATCAGGACCATAGCCCAGCTCCTGCATGCGCTCTCCAAGATATGCAGCATAGCTTGGTGTGCAGCACAGGATATTTGCCTGAAGATCCTGGATAAACATGATCTGGCGGTCAGTGTTACCTGAGCTGATGGGAACTGTCATGCAGCCAACCTTGTGGGAGCCGCCGTTGAGGCCTGCGCCTCCGGTAAAGAGGCCAAAGCCATAGGATACCTGGCAAACATCATCCTTGGTTCCACCGGCAGCAACGATTGCTCTTGCGCAGCAGTCCTCCCAGAGGTCAATGTCGTGCTGTGTGTAGTAGGCGATGACTCTTTTTCCTGTGGTTCCGGATGTTGAGTGGATCCTTACAACATCGCTCTTTGGAACTGCCAAAAGGCCAGCAGGATAGGTCTCTCTAAGATCAGCTTTTGAAAGGAATGGGAGCTTGTGAAGGTCATCAACTGATTTGATGTCATCAGGAGTTACACCTTTTTCCTCCATTTTTTTGCGGTAGTGGGGGACGTTGTCCCAAACATGCCTGACCTGCTTTACAAGCTTTTCGGATTGGATCTTCTTAAGCTGTTCCACAGGGGCACATTCAATCTCGGGCTGGAAATATCTCTCCTCCATTTTTTCTCCTCCATGTAATTTTAATTCCGTTTGCCGGTGGTATCGGCAAAATTGTGTATTTTGACTTCGTTTAACCAGATTATTGATTCTTTCCGAGTTCAAAGGCCTTCTTGTTCATATCGAGGAACTTGGCGGGTACGTTGGCTTCAAGAGATGCCATCCATGCTTCCTCCGGCAGGTCGAAATAGTGGGAAAGGCGGCCAAGGAGCACGATGTTTACGGCCTTGGCTGAGCCGGCCTGCTCTGCCAGACTCAGGCAGTCAAGGGCGTCAACTTTGGCACCTGTGGCCTTGAGCTTATCTACCAGATCTGCAGGATATTCTGCTGCGCCGGTGATTACAGGCATTGGATCGATCTGCTGGGTGTTGGTCACAATCTGGCCGTCCTTTTTAAGGAAGGGAAGCCATCTTGCTGCCTCAAGGAGCTCAAAGGATACGATGTAATCAGCCTGGCCCTTGTCGATAACAGGGGAGAAGACCTTGTCGCCGTACCTTACATAAGTTACAACTGATCCTCCTCTCTGGCTCATTCCGTGTACTTCTGAAACCTTAACGTCATAGCCCTGGGACATAAGAAGATGTCCAAGGAGTTTACTTGCAAGAAGTGAGCCCTGTCCGCCAACGCCCACGATCATAATATTTTTGGTATTCATTTTTCTTCTCCTTATTCTTGTCCCGCTGCACTAAACTCGAATATACCTCGTTAAGTGCACGTGACTGGTTCGCACTAGGTTAGATACTACCTCACCAAGTGCTCTACACAAATGCACCAACAGGGCACAGCTGACTGCATACGTTGCAGCCAACGCAAAGTGTGTTGTCAATGGCAGCCTTGCCATCCTTCATGGAAATAGCAGGACATCCGATCTTCATGCAGGACTTGCAGCCAACGCACTTACCTGGGTTAACAGAAAGCGGAGGATTGTGCTTAACATACTTAAGAAGAGCACATGGACGCCTTGAGATGATAACTGAAGGAGCCTCTACTGCAAGCTCTTCCTTAAGAACTTCGTCGCACTGCTTAAGGTTGTATGGATCAACAACCCTTACTCTTTCAAAGCCCATAGCTCTGCAAAGAGCCTCAAGATCAATCTTGCCGGCAGGATCGCCCTTAATGTTGTAGCCTGTTGTAGGGTTCTGCTGATGGCCTGTCATACCTGTGATTGAGTTATCTACGATGACGATTGTTGAATTGGACTGGTTGTAGGCAACGTTTGCAAGACCTGTCATACCTGAGTGCATGAAGGTTGAGTCACCGATAACAGCTACGGTTTTGTTCTCGCTCTCAGCGCCTCTTACCTTGTTGAAACCGTGAACAGCACCGATTGAAGCGCCCATGCAAAGTGTCATCTCGATGGCACCAAGCGGAGGAACAGCTCCAAGTGTGTAGCATCCGATATCACCAAGTACGGTGCAGTTATTCTTTTTAAGAGTGTAGAAAAGACCTCTGTGAGGACATCCTGCGCACATAACAGGAGGTCTGTTTGGAATTGCGTCATCAAGTGCAAAGCTGTCATTTGTGTCTTTTCCGAAGGCCTTTG